>ENA-ORBV01001283-ORBV01001283.1-microbial-mat-metagenome-genome-assembly--contig:-NODE-1283-length-56392-cov-10.788476_pt1 | contig 56392 bp, 62 predicted proteins | sample MGYA00237777_ERZ505514 | MGnify/ENA primary metagenome ERZ505514 (study PRJEB26160, sample SAMN06269048) | microbial mat metagenome | isolation source: Oligotrophic lake microbial mat | place...
CTGGGTCTCAAGGTGATAGTACGTAGCGCGGCCTGGGTCTCAAGGTGATAGTACGTAGCGCGGCCTGGGTCTCAAGGTGATAGTACGTAGCGCGGCCTGGGTCTCAAGGCCGCGATCAAGAGGTAGTCATGGCGACTGAAGTAGTAATGCCCCAGATGGGCGAATCGATTGCGGAAGGCACCATCGTCCGCTGGATCAAGAAAGTGGGCGACGCGATTGACCGCGATGAGCCCCTGTTTGAGATCTCCACCGACAAAGTGGATGCCGAGATTCCGTCGCCCGGAGCCGGAGTGCTGCTCGAGATCATGGTCAAAGAGGGCGAGACCGTGCCGGTGAACAGCGTGGTTGCGCGGATTGGCGCGGCGGGCGAGAAGGCCGCAAGTGCCCCTGAGCCGGCCGCTTCCCGCGCGGTTGAATCCGCAGGCGATACAGGTCCGGTGGTGGCCGCAACACCGACGGCAGCGGCGCCGGTTGCGGATGCGCCCGTCGAGTACGCCAATGAGCTTGAGGCTCGCCTTCGGACGAGGTCGTCTCCCGTTGTCCGGAACATCGCGAAGAAGCACGGCATCGACATTCGGCAGCTCAATGGGTCCGGCATTTCGGGTCGTGTGACGAAGAAGGACATTCTTGACTTCGTCGAGAGCGGCGCGAACACCAAAACTGCGCCGGCGGTTGCGGACGTGGCGCCGGTGACCGCAAAGCCGGCGGCAAAGGCACCCTTCGCCCCCGGTGAAAACGTGCGCATCGAGCCCATGGGCATCATGCGAAAGAAGATCGGCGAGCACATGGTGTCGAGCATTCGGACCTCGCCACACGTGTACTCGGCGTACGAGGTGGACTTCGGCCGGATCGATGAGATTCGCCAGAAAAAGAAGGCCGAGTACGAAGCGGCGGGCGCGAAGCTGACCTACACGGCGTTCATCGCCAAAGCCACGGTGGACACCATTCGGCAGTTTCCGTTCTCGAATGCGTCGATTGACGGCGACAACATCGTCTACAAGCGCGACATCAACCTTGGCATTGCCGTGGCGTTGGACCAGGGGCTGATCGTGCCCGTTATCAAAAACGCCGACGAACGGAACATGCTTGGCATCTGCCGGGCGATTCAGGACCTGTCAGGCCGCGCCCGGAGCAAACAACTCAAGGCGGACGAAGTGCAGGGCGGCACGTTTACGATCACCAATCCCGGGATCTTCGGCGCGGTGTTTGGCCTGCCGATCATCAGCCAGCCACAGGTGGCCATTCTCGGTGTGGGCAGCGTAGACAAGCGTGTGGTCGTGATCGACGACATGATTGCCATTCGCCCGATGTGTTATCTGACGCTGGGCTACGACCACCGGCTGATTGATGGTGCGGACGCCGGCCGGTTCCTGCAGGCGCTCAAAGAGCGGCTTCAGGACTTCGACGAAGGCTGGGTGTAGAACTGTTTCGGGGTCCAGGAGTCCCGGGGTCCAGGAGTCCCGGGGTCCGTGGGTCCGCGGGTCGTCTCAATGTCCGGTGTAGAACGTAGCTCGGCCTGGGTCTCAAGGCCGAGGACTGACGTCACTAACTGATGACTGAACTTGCCGTCCGTCGCCTGGGCCGCGTGGACTACCAGGCGGGCCTGGACATGCAGGCTGTGCTGGTTGAAGACCGGCGCGCCGGGCGCATCGGCGACACGTTGCTCCTGCTCGAACACCCACCCGTCATCACCCTTGGCGCGAAGACGCGTTTTGGCCCCAGACACATCATCGCGTCAGACGACGAACTCGTGCGGCAACGTGTGACCGTCCACGAGACTGGGCGCGGCGGTGATGTCACCTACCACGGCCCTGGGCAACTCGTCGGCTATCCCATCTTCGACTTGAAACCCGCTCGATGCGACGTTCACAAGTACGTGCGGGATCTGGAAGAGGTGCTGATCCTCGCGCTGCGCGAGTTCGGCATTGAAGGTGCGCGCGTGAGGGGCCTCTCTGGCGTCTGGGCGGGCCCCGAGGGCAACGAGCGAAAAATAGCCGCGATCGGTGTTCGCATCAGCCGGTGGATTACCAGTCATGGTTTCGCGCTCAACGTGGCCACAGACCTGCGTCACTTTGAGCTGATCGTTCCGTGCGGCATCAGTGACCGCAGCGTGACATCGATGGAGACGGAACTGGGACGGCTTGTTCCGATGGCCGAAATTCAGGCCGCGGTCGTGCGAGGATTCCAAGCGGTATTTTAGCCCGTGCCAATCCCTACGTCTTGGTCAGCGCGTTCACGAAATCCACGCGCTCCTGCGGGCTGAACGAGGGGCTGTGACGGGCAAGGACGCGACCGTTGCCCAGAGACACCGGGAGCATCGCCGCGCCGCTGCGGACGCCAAACTCCTGGTCAACAATTGTCACGGCTGGAATCTGCGCGCGGGTCCCAAACAGCAGGCCTTCTGCAACGAGTGCGGTAGCCGCAGCGATGGCGTAGGGCTGAGTCGGCCACAGGCTCTTGATTTGCTGTGAGATTGCGACCAGGCGATGAGCCGGCACTCGCTCTGTGATGAGCGCGCCACCGACAGTCGCGCTGGACCACGCGATGACAAACGCTGGCGGACGACCGGCCACCACGAGAGACACGTCCGCGCCGGAGCCGTTTACTTCAAGTGCCACCAGACCGCGCGCGGCCCCGGCAAGTGCGGCGGCGGCCGTGCCCAGGATGCGGTCGGCCGGCACACCAAGCTCCCGCGCGGTGGCTTCCATCAGCCATGTTTGTTTCGGCCCGGCAAACACGAATGCGCCAGTGGCGCCGGCAGTCACAAGTCGGCGCACCAGCGTCAGTCCGCGGTCGCCTTCCCATTCCCCAGACTCGTGACTGTCGGCGAAGACGATGACGGATGCGCCAGCGGCGGCCAGCAGATCGCCCTCACCTGACACCCGAGTGTCGTGGCCTTCAACTGGGCCAGACTGCCTGATATCGAGCGCCTTCCCGGCTGCCACACTCGCCGCGTCGTCAATCAGGCTGATGTCACGCACGCGGGCGCGCCGCGCCAGGGTGTGCGCGACGCTGGCGCCGATCGGCCCGGCTCCGAGGATGGCAACGGTCGGCATGGCGCCCCTATTCTAGCCGTTCGCCCTGGTGGAGCAGCAGCAGGCACTAGAATATCGGCGTGAGGGAACTGATCACATATCGCGTTGGCAACGACATTCCGCTCGACGCCGTGCGGGCGCTGTATGAAGCGTCTACGCTTGGTGAACGACGCCCCATCAACGATCCAGGCACGCTCGCGGCGATGATGCAGAATGCCAATCTCGTGGTGACCGCGTGGGACGGAGCGGAACTTGTTGGCATTTCCCGCACGTTGACCGACTTTGTTTACGTCGGTTATCTCTCGGACCTGGCCGTCCACGCGCGCTGCCAGCGGCAAGGTATCGGCATCGGGCTGATTGAACAGACTCGTGCTGCCATGGGACCGAAGTCGAAGTTGATTCTGCTCGCGGCGCCAGCAGCCGTGGACTACTACCCACGCATCGGCTTCACGCATCACCCTCAGGCGTGGATGCTCTCGGCGACCGACCCTTTCCCTCCCGGAGCATCTTCATGACCTGTGCAAGCACTGACGTTCCTGAACCCCGGACCCTTGAGACGCTGTCGGCGAGCCTGCCGCACATCCAGCAGTCGCCACAGTCGGAAGGCGCGCTCGCGTTGATCGTCCGCCGTCCCATGGTGGATGCGCGCGAGGTCCTTGCAGAGGGGGAGTTGACGCTGCTCGACGGGCTGGCCGGTGACACCTGGAACCAACGCGGAAGCTCTCGAACGCCGGACGGATCTCCGCATCCCGACATGCAGCTCAACCTGATGAACGTACGCGTGATTGAGGCGATTGCCGGAAGTATGAAACGGTGGCCGCTTGCCGGCGATCAGTTGTTCGTCGACCTTGACTTGAGCCAGGCGAACGTCCCGACGGGTACTCGTCTGGCAATCGGGGACGCCGTGATCGAGATCACGCCCCAGCCGCACACCGGCTGCGGCAAGTTCTCGGCGCGGTTCGGTGTTGATGCGCTCACGTTCGTCAACTCGCCCGATGGCCGAAGGCTCGGCCTGCGCGGCGTTAACGCGAAGGTGATTCAGCCTGGCCGCGTTCGATCAGGGGACAGGATCTTCAAGCACCTATAGCGTCGCGCCAACCGTCGGCCCTTCACAAACGCAGGCGCACCTGACATCGTAGGGTCATGCACACAGCCATCGTGACCGGCGGAACCACAGGCATTGGATACGGCATCGCGGAAGCGCTGCTTGAGGCAGGCGGCCGGGTGATGATCACCGGGCGCGATGCCGAAGGTGTAGCGGCCGCCGTCGCGCGGCTCGAAGCGCAGGCGGGTGATCCGACGCGGGTGTCAGGACGGGCCGTGGACGTGCGTGACGGCGCGGCGGTCACCGCGCTGGTGGCCGACACGGTCAGGCAATTCGGCTCGTTCAACACGCTCATCAACAACGCAGGCGTCGGTCTTTTCACTGAGGTGGAGAAGACCACCGACGAAGGCTGGGCGCGCGTCATCGAAACGAACCTGACGGGTGTGTTCTATTGCTCGCGTGCGGCGATTCCCGTGCTGAGGGGCGCCGGCGGCGGCTGGATCGTCAACATCGCGAGTCTGGCCGGCCGGAACTACTTCGCGAACGGCGCGGCGTATTGCGCGTCAAAGGCGGGCCTCGTCGCCTTCAGCGAGTCGCTGATGCTTGAAGTGCGCAACGACAACATTCGCGTGAGCGTGGTGATGCCTGGATCAGTGGCCACAGAGTTCATGGGGCCGTCGGGGCACCAGTCAGACGAGTCGTGGAAGCTCACGCCAGCTGATGTGGCGGAGGTTGTGGTGGACCTGCTGCGTCACCCCTCGCGCAGCCTGCCGAGCAAGGTCGAAATCCGTCCGGCCCGGACGAAGTAGGGGCTCCCTACCGTTCAAACCCAGCTATTTCTTCCCCGCGACGATTTTATCGACGCCGATCTCCTTGGGGTTGTAGGCGTCGTACTCCGGCCCATCCCATTTCACGATCACCGGCCGGGCGGCAGTGCCGCCGGCGACTTGGATGAGGTCCTCAGCCGACAGCTCGTCCTGCGGCGCGTCGAGCGGATCTTTCGGGATCGTCGTGTCGTCCATAACGCCCTCCTTCGTGGGAAGGTGCGATCATAGCACGGTCGCCGACCGGCGACCATCGGCGGGTCGCCCCTACAGATCCACTTTCATGGATTGGCGCGGCTGCGTCTCGATGTTGCAAAAACTGAACACCGGACGAATCGGCCTCCGGTTTCCAGGCGGGCCATTCAGGCACTGATCTTGCTGAGGACACAAGGCAGACGACGATGGTATCGTCGTTTGCGCGATGGGAGCGAACCGATGTCGGACGAGCGACTTGATAGATTCGAGCACAGGCTGGATAAGTTGGGCGTGGACGTGGGGGTCCTTCAGACCGACGTCGCGATGTTGAAGACCGACGTCGCGATGTTGAAGACCGACGTCGCGGTGTTGAAGACCGATGTCGGGGGACTGAAGACCGACGTGTCAGACCTGCGACGGTACATGGGTGTGCTGCACGAGGAAGTGCTCGATCGGATTCGTGGAATTGGTGAAGACGATCGATTGCGCCGGGAGATGCAGGCCGGCTTCGCGCAGATGCGGGAGATGTTCCAGAACCACGCGGTTCCCGGCGAGGCGGTGGACCGGGCCCACTCGGCAACACTTGCTGATCACGAAGTTCGCATCAGCGCGATTGAGCGCACGTAAGTCGGCGGCCCGGCCCGCCCCTACAGATCCACTATGGCGCGGAAGCCGCCCATCAGCATGCGCTTGACGTCGAAGGGCATGTTCTTCATGTCGAGGCTCGCGATGCGCGGGTCTTTCATCACCTTCTTGTTGACCGCGTTCCGGTATGTCTTTGACTTGTAGGAAATCCACGAGAACACCACCGTTTCGCTGCGCTTCACCTTCAACATCTTCTGAAACGACGCGACAACCCTTGATGTTCAGTTCATCGCCTACACACTCCACGTACTGCAGCGCGCCAAGTTCCATCCAGACCTTCCCGGCTTTGGCCGACATCTTCCGATATGCGGCGAGCTTTGCTTTGGGGACCGGGACCACGAAACCGTCGACATATTTAGCCATGCGAGCATTCTAAACATGAACCGCTCCGAGCGAACAGTTCCCAATCATTCACTCTGCTCGTAGGGTTCCCGCCGGTCCGCCTTGCCGGCTCGCCTGGCGGGGATGTAACACGCGGCCATCACGACGGCGGCTATGAATCCCAGGACCGCACCGACCGTGAGCGGGTCGATGATCGGTGCCAGGCTAGCCCATCGCGTGGCCGCACGCAGGCACAGGAGGCCGATGACGCTTCCCGGTACGGCCGCGATCACGGCGATGCGGGCACCGCGGCCCAGCACCAGTTGCACGATGTCCCGGCGGCTCGCACCCAGCGTCGCGCGGATGCCGAACTCCCGTGTCTGCTGTGCGACCGATTGAGCCACGACCCCGTAAAGACCGAGCGCGGCAAGAATAATTCCCGCCAGTCCGGCGACACCCAATAACCAAGCGGCGGCTCGGAAGGGATACATCTCGCGCGCGATCGTCTCCTCCATCGCCTACATCGCGAGGACGTGACCGAGGGGGTCGGCTTCGACCGCCGTTCGGATCGCGTCCGTCACGGCAGCCGAGGCGCCTGATGCGATGACAAAGATCGCCAAATCGGCAAACAGATCATCCGTTTGCCACAGCGCTGTGTAGAACGCCGGCCGAGTGAGACCAGTTTGGAGAGGCGACCTTGTATCGGCCACAACGCCTATAACCTGCCTGGCCTGGGCGTAGCCTCCTCCGCCGCGTGTGCCGTCCTGATTCAGCCGGACAAACGACCGCCCGATTGGATCGGTGCCAGGCCACAACTCCTGTGCGAGCGACTCGCTGATGACCGCGACGGCCGGTGCACCGATCACGTCGCGGCTGTCGAAATCACGGCCGCGCAGCAGGGGAATGCCAAGCGTAGCGAAGTCCCCGGTCGACACATGATTGCCTTCGGCTCCGCGGCCCGGCACGTTGGCGTCCGCGTCAGTGGCTATCCATCGCGTGAAGACGGTTCCCGTGTGGTCCGATGGAAGACGGCTGGACAATGCCGCACCGATGACTCCGGGCGACTGCCTCAATCTGTTGAGCAATCCCGAATCGAATATGCGTCGTTTGGCGGAATAGTCGGCGGAACTATGTCGCCCTGGCGGTGGGACATCGGAGTACGTGTACGACGCCGTAGTCACGTCATCCACGTTGTAGCCGGGTTTCGGGTACTCCATCTGCACCAAAGTCGTGCCGTATGCGGCGCCGACCATCAGCAAGACGACCGACAGCAGAATCTGCGGAACGAGCACACCGTACTGAAGCCGCCGGCGGGCGCGCCTTGGAAGCCCGGCTCCGATGCCACCGCCGAGTGATGTCAGGAGCTCTGGCCTGCGGGCGCCAAGTGCTGGTGCCAGGCCGATGAGCAGTCCTGTGCAGACCCACACGACGCAGGTATACGCCAGCACCTGGGCGTCCAGTGGGGCGCCGAAGACCAGTTCCGCCGGCGAATACGCCCGATAAAGGCGGATACATACCCAGGCCACTCCGGTGCCCGCAACGCCTCCACCGGCGGCCAGGAGGAGGCGTTCAAGGAGACGCTGTTGAATGATTCGCCAGCCTCCGGCCCCCAAGGCCTGGCGTACCGCGAACTCCCGCTGGCGCGAGACGGCTCGCGCCGAGATGATGCCGGCAATGTTCGTGCCTGCAATGAGCAGCACCATCAGCCCCACGGCCATCACTGTTGATGCGATCACCAGGATAGTGGTACTGCCGCCATCGTCCGCATACGCGATCGGGGCATCCGTTGATGACAGGATGCGAACCGGAGCCATTGCCGAGGCGACGGCCGCCGCTTGTCGCACGGAGATGCCTGGTTGCAGGCGTGCGACGAGACGACGACTGGATCCAGTCACAAGCCTGATGATCGCCGGGTCTTTCGTCGGAATGGCCTGAACCGACGTGATCCAGAAGTCAGTTGTTTGCCATGGCGCGGAGAGCCCTCTGAAGTTCGGAGGCATCACGCCAATCACTGCGAACGATTGCGCCCCAATGCGCGCGGACCTGCCGATCACCGCTGTGTCCGAGTCGAAAACTTCGGTCCAGAGGTGGTGGCTGATGACCACGGCTCGCGCCGGGGTGGCGGGGTCGTCTTCGGCGGGGCTGAACCCGCGTCCCATCCAGGGCCGCAGACCGATGACATCGAAATAGCTGGCGGAAACGTGTTCCCCGTGCCGACGTGCCGCTTGAGTGCCTGCGACCACCAGCTGCGCGGTCGGCCGATCGTGTTTCGCGAAGTCCCTCAACGTTGTCTTCGTGGCCGCTCGGAAGTCACGAAGTGTGAGCGGCGTGTCGGAACTGATGTACACAAGCGTGGAAGGTGAGGGGACTTGTGACGTCGGAAAGAACACGGCTTTCACCACGCTGAAGATGGCGGTGTTGAGTCCGATACCCAATGCGAGGACGCACAGGGCGACCGTCGAACATGCCGGGCTGCGCCTGAGTGAGCGCAAGCCATCCAGCAGATCCGCGCGCAACTGATCAACCGCTCTCCCGACCACGCCAAGTCGCGCTCGGCGCGACTCTTCGCGCATGTACGTCACGTTGCCGAGAGCGCGCCAACTGCGAGGCCGTGCCTGGTCTGGTGTGAGTCCTTTTGCTTCCAGTTCATCCTGTTTCATCGCCCGATGTGTTTCGATTTCGCGCGCGAGGTCGCGCTCGAAGTGTCGGTACTTTAGGCGGGCACGGAGGCGGCGAAACAGTCTGAACATGGCGTGGCTCCGTTCAGCGATCAGTCGCAGCGCAAGGTAATGGCGGGATCAACACGGGCCGCCCGCCGGGCAGGAATCCAGAGCGCCAGCAGCGTGGTCGCGCCCAGAATCGCCGAGACCTGGACGTAGGTCACTGGGTCAAACGGCTGTAGCCCGTACAGCCGGTGTTGCATCAGGGATGCGGCGATCACGCATAACGCGAAGCCAATCACGATGCCGAGTGCGGCGGCCCGCTGGCCCGAGCGCAGCACGTGCATCCCGACATGCAGCGCCCGCCCCCCCAGCGCGATGCAAATACCGATCTCACGCCGGCGTTCCTCGACGCCATACGAAAAGACACCGAAGATACCCAGTGTCGAGATGCACAGCGCTGCCGCACCAACCAGCCATCCAACGCGACTGGCGTTCTCGGCTTCTCTGAAACTCTCACGCACGACATGCCGAAGAGGCGTCGCCTGCTTCATCGCGCGATGGACATCGATTTCCTGCGCGAGGTCGCGCTCGAAATACCGGGACTTCAGGCGGGCACGGAGGCGGCGGAGCAGCGTGAACATGGTGCTGCTCCTACGCCGTTTCAAGCACCAGACGAATGGCCGCGACAAGGCCCTCGAACTCGGCCTTTTCGGCGGCCAGATGCTTGCGGCCAGCCTTGGTCAGCGTGTAGTACCGGGCCTTGCGGTTGTTCTCTGAAGGACCCCACTCGGCATCGACATGACCGTTGAGCAACAGGCGCTGCAGTGCCGGGTAGAGCGAGCTTTCGCCTACCTGCAAGACCTCTTTCGATAGAACCTTCAGGCGCTGTGCCAGGCCGTACCCATGCATGGACTCGGACGAAAGAATCCGGAGGACCAGCAGGTCCAGGGTGCCGGGTAACAGGTCTGGTGGAACGGTCCGGGCCATAGTGTCTCCTATCGTCTAGCGATGGGAGAGTGTCGCGCCCGCATGGGGCGCTTGTCAAGCCCCACCGTTTAACGATGGGAAGGTCTGGGTGCGAAGGCCCACACGGCCGCCGGCACCCACAGGCCCAGGCCAACGATCACGGCCAGCAGGCGCGGGTCGACATGCCACAGGTCGAGTGCCACTGCCGTTGAATAGGCGACGGCCGACTGCACCAGCGCCATCACGATGAGTTCGGCCGAAAACACGCGGCCGCGGAACTCGTCGGGCACGCGCATCTGCAGGAGGACATTGCTGGCCACCCACAACATCGACCCGAACACATGCGCGGCGATCACGACCGCGGCGGCAAACCAGATCGTCGGCACAATTGCCAACGCCGCGTAACAGGCGCCCGCCACGAAATACGCCGGGGCAATCAGTCGAATGAGGTTGCCCTGCCTTGCCGCAATCAGGCTGATGATGAGCGACCCGGCAAAGGCGCCAATGCCGCGCGCAGCGAACAGGATGCCGATGCCCGCATCGCTCGAGTCGCCAACGCGGAAGATCCGGTCGCCAAAGACCGTGAGCAGCAGCAGCGCGCCGCCGACAATGGCCCACCCGCCTTTGATGAGCGCGATGCGTGCGACAGCCCCGTGCCCTCGCATGTAGGAGAGGCCATCACGCACTCCTTGAAGGCCCAACGCCGCGCGCTCTGTGGCCTCCCTGGCGGGCACCCGCATCCGCCAGAGGAACACGACCGACGTGAAGAATGACAGGGCGTTGATCACAAACGCCGCGTCGCGCCCCAGCAGCACAGTGACGCCGCCGCCAAGCGACGCGCCGATCGCCAGCATCGCCGACCATGTGCCGGTAGAAATGGCGTTGGCAGCCACCAGTTGGTGGCGGGGCACGATTGACGGCACGGCGGCCGAACGGGCGGGTTCAAAGAAACCCGAACACGCCACCATCACGCCGGTCACCGCATACGCGAGCCACACGGTGTCGGAAGACCGGACCAGCAGGAGGCCGAGCACCGCCGCGCCCCTGATCAGGTCGGCCCCGATCATGATGCGGCGCCGGTCGAAGCGGTCCACGATCACTCCGGATACGGGGCCAACCACGGCGACCGGCAACAACTGCATCACCATCATGCCGGCCACGGCGGTGGCCGATCCCGTCAGTTCGAAGAGCAGTGCGTAGAGTGCGACGACATTGAACCAGTCTCCGAGCTGGCTGACGATTTGGCCAAACCACAGCAGGCGGAAGTTTCGGTTCTCTCGAATGAGAGCGAGAAGCGCGCGCATGGTGGTGGCCGCAGTGCGCTACAGAATCCGTCTCAACACGGCTTCGTCCACATTCCGGCCCGTGAGCATGACGCCCACGGAGCCGCCGCCCAAGTCCAGGCCGCCTTGCAGCAGGGCCGCAACTGCCGTCGCTCCCGCGCCTTCAGACACCAGTCGCTCGCGGTAGACCAGGCTTCGCATCGCCGTTTCGATCGACGACTCGGCGACGAGCGTTACGGCATCCACCAGATCGCGAACCAGGTCAAACGTCCGGCTGGCCGGCTCAAGATTGCCCGCCAGTCCATCTGCCAGAGTGGTTTCGACCTTGACTGTCGTGATCTCGCCAGCCGCAAGCGCGGTTGTGAACACTGGCGAGCTTTCGGCTTCGGCGCCGATCACGCGCACGTCCCCCGCGTGGCCTCGTGCCACGAGCGCCGCACCGGCCAGGAGTCCTCCACCGCCCAGCGGCACCACGATGGCCGTGAGCGCGGGCTCGTCTTCCAGCATCTCAAGGGCGACGGTGCCCGCACCCGCGATCACATCCGGGTGGTTATACGGCGAAATGTAGGGTGCACCGCTCGATTCGGCGTCGGCCCGCGCGCCAGACTCCGCTGCGTCATAGTCGGCAGCCTCGACCAACTCTGCACCATAGGCCAGCAGTGCATTGCGCTTGGCGTCGGGTGCGCTCACGGACAGGTGCACGCGCAGGCGCAAGCCGAAGTGCCGCGCGGCGATGGCCATGGCTGTTCCATGATTGCCGGCAGAGGCCGTCACAACCGTGGTGACGTCCGCTTGCTCGGTGTGAAGCAGTTGGAGCGCGTTGAGCGCGCCACGGATCTTGAATGATGCGCCCGGCTGAACGGATTCAATCTTGAGCCAGACGTCCGTCTTCGCGCGTTCCGACAGCCAGGCCGACCTGAGCATTGGTGTTCGGCACACTCGGCCCGCCCCGCTCATGCGGATGCCGGCCAATCGCCGCGCCGCCGCTTCAACGTCAGCTCGTGTGGGAAGGCGGACTCCGCGATAATGGGTCATCGGTCATCGATTATGCATGTGTGGACAACCTCGGCGCCCCCCTTCTACAAGAACGGCTACGTTGTGGCCTGCGAACGCACCCGCCACGCCATCGTCATCGACCCCGGCGATGATGTGTCGGAACAACTGGAGGTGGTGAAGAGGGAAGCCGTGTCGGTCACGATGATCCTGCTGACCCATGCGCATCTTGACCACGTCACCGGTGTCGGCGCCGCGAAGGCCGCGCTCGGCGTGCCGGTGTGGCTGCACAGCGACGACTTGTTTCTGTATGAGCGAGCGGCCGAGCAGGGACGAATGTTCGGATTGCAGGTAAATCCCCAGCCGAAGCCGGACCGGTTCTACGTGGAAGGTGAATCCCTCGCCTTCGGCGACTATGTCGTGGACATCAGGCACACGCCGGGGCATTGCCCGGGCGGCGTGTGCCTTGCGATTGGACGTGCCGGCCAGAACAGCCGGGAGCTGTTTGTGGGAGACACCCTGTTTGCCGGGTCGATCGGCCGGACGGATTTGCCTGGCGGCGACCTGGACACGTTGCTGGCGTCGATCCGCAACGAGCTGCTCGTCTATCCCGACGCGACAATGGTGCACTCAGGACACGGCCCCGACACCACCATCGGCGAGGAGAGACGGAGAAACCCATTCCTGCATTCGGGACGATAGGGGGACGGGTCGGTTCTGGAAAACGACCTCAGAGGTCGTTTCGCGCGGCAGGACCGAAACGACCTCTGAGGTCGTTTTCCTTTCAGCCCTCGGTCACTGTGAAAGAGACGCGGCCGACGCCTAGGATGTCGTCGGGGCGGAGGATGGCGCGGGCCGTCGGGGTGCCGTTGACGGACGTGCCGTTGGTGCTGCCGAGGTCTTCCATCACCAGTTGCCCGGACGCGTCGGCGGTCAGCCGGCAGTGCACGCGGGAAACGAGCGGCGCCTCGAACACAAAGTCTGCGTGTGCACCGCGGCCGATTGTGCGCGCCGTGCCGGGGGTGACCCGCAGCAGTCGTGGCGTTTCGTCGTTACTTTGGAGAATCCAGCCTGCCATGGCGCAGTAGTGTAGACGAAAACTACCGCTTCGCCGGCAGGACCTCTTTCAGCCACGAAATAAGGGCGTCGGTGATTTCCGGCGACACCGTCTTGACCGGTAACGACGCATATTCCTCCACTTCGCCCGTCCGCGCGGGCACCAGGAGGTGATTCACGCCCGGCACCACGACCTTGCGCGTGACGGCAGACGCGCCGCCTCGACGGGCGTTTGCCAACACTTCGAGCCTGTCTGCCTGGTCGGGCGGCACCTGGGTGTCGAGCGAGCCCTGCAACAGGAGAATCGGCTGGTTGGTCCGGCCTACGACCTGGGCGGGATCAAACAACAGCCAACTGCGGAACCACGTGCTGTCCGCCTGGCGCCGCAGTTCCGGCGGCACAGACTCCCAACCGGTGCCGGACACGACGGCGTCCATGATTCTGGTTTGCAGCGCAATCTTCTCCTGCTTCGACGCTTCGGGTTCATTCAACTTGTCCAGCGCCCGGCGCTGTTGCATGAGCGTGATCTCGCGGCCGGTTTGCCCTGGTGCCGCAAGCAGACCCAGGGCGCGCACCTGTCCGCGCATCTGGCCGCCCACCAGCAGCGCGACGCTGCCGCCTTCCGAATGCCCGACTACCGCAACACGGTCGGTGTCCACATCCTTGCGCCGCCGCACCCAGTTGACAACGCCGCGCAGGTCCTCTGCATACGCTTCGATCGACGTGCTCTCGATTCGCCCGCCGCTCTGGCCCACGCCGCGTTTGTCGTAGCGCACCACGAAGAACCCGGCATCCGACAGCCGGCCGGCCACCTGGCCGAGGATGGGAATGCCGAACACCGTTTCGTCGCGATCCTGCGGGCCTGAACCCGACACGAGAATGACCACGGGCGGTTTGGCGATGCCTTCTGGCCTTGTGAAGGTGCTCGCCAGGCTGAACCCGTTTGCCGGAATGAATGCCGTTTCGTCGCGCGGATGACTGAACGAATCGAGTCGCGACATGACGCCCGACAGGTCGTCGCGCACCACGGTGAGCGACGCGACAGGAATGGCCACTCTCGCAAGCCGTCCGCGTGCGTCCACCCAGATCTCCACCTGCAGGGGACCGCTCGGATTTGCGAACGTGACATCAAACTGCCGCAGTTCGTATTTCGCCGTGGACGTCTCCATGCGCCGCGGCGTGATTCTGGTGACCGTGGCCCTCACCTCAGCCTGAGGCGCGACGTAGATCGGAAGGCTCGAGCCAGCTTGCGCCGTGTGCAGCCGCAGGGCCAGCACTTCGTAGGCCGCATAAAAATTGTTCGGCAGTGCGACCGTGTCTGCCGACACCGTGTGTGTCAGGCGCGCCTGTTTGCCCGCCTGCACCACATCGGATGTGGCCGTGCCGTCGCGGAAGTCTGTATTGAGCAACAGGCCCTGACCACGCATCTGACCCGAGACTTCAAGTGACCGTATCTGCCAGTCGGTGCCGTAGCGCGCAATGAATTTGTCAAAGCTGAAATCAAGCGGCGGTCCGGTGCGGCCGGTCGCTGAAACGACCCAGCCGCCCGAAGGTTGTGTGACCGTCACTGTCTCAGAGCCAATGCGCTGACCGCGCAAAAACACGGTGAAAACAGCCCCGCCCGTCTGATCCACCTGCCCGGCCTGCACGGCGCTCCACATTGTGAAGGCCACAAGCGCAACGCTAAGATGTCTGAACGCCTGCTTCATGACTCCCCAGTATCGCACCATCGCGACAGGCGCAGGCTGGCTCGACACCAGCGCGCGCGGCCGCCTGCGATTCGACGGTCCGGACGCGGCCTCGTTTCTACACGCCCTTGTCACTAATGACGTCGAGAGCCTCCCGGTTGGCCGGGGTGCTTATGCCGCCTGGCTCACGCCGCAGGGTCGAATGATCACCGATCTTCGGCTGCTGCGGACCGCCGAGGGCGTCCTGGCCGAGGTTCCCGGAGACCTGGCCTCAAACCTCGTCATTCGATTTGACCACCTGATTTTCGCCGAGAAGGTCGCCGTGATTGACGAGAGCCCGGACACGCGAGCGCTGACTGTGTTCGGCGGCCGCGCGGCCCAGGTGGTGGCAGACGCCACGGGCATTCCCGAGGCGCGAATCGCCGAACTCTCGGTGCTTGACCACGTCACGCCTGCGGGGCTGCGCGTCGTGCGCACCGACGAGGTAGCTTTTCCGAATTTTGAAATCTGGATGCCGGCCGATCGCTGGGATTCGGTTGTGGCCGCCGTGACGGCCGCGGGTGCAGTGCAGGTGTTGCCGGCCACGGCAGGCGCGCCGGCCACAATCTTCGACGCTCTCCGCATCGAAGCCGGGCAGCCGGTGTTCGGCGTCGACATGACAGCCGACACCATTCCGCTTGAGGCGGGCCTGCTCGACCGCGCGATCAGCACCACCAAAGGATGCTACGTGGGACAGGAGGTCATCATCCGCATCCTGCACCGCGGCGGTGGACGCGTGGCGAAACATCTCGTGCAACTTCTGGCCGAACCGGATGTGACCGAGGTTCCAGACGCCGGCACACCAGTGTTCGACCAGGGCCGCGAAGTTGGAGCCGTCACCAGTGCGGCGGTGGCGCCTTCCACTGGCCGGGTGATCGCGCTCGGGTATGTGCATCGCGACAGCGCTGAGGGCGGTCGTCACGTGACCGTAGGCGCGGCAATCAGCCGCTGGACGGTTCAACGTGCACCAGCACATCCGCTACCCACGGCAAATCCCGTTTGAGCGTCGCGCGCACGTGCCCGCCAACGGCATGTGACGCGGCCACCGTCATCAGCGGGTCCACTTCGATATGCAGGTCGATGTGGTATTGCAGCCCGGTCTTTCGCGCGAAGACCTTGTCGATGCCCTGAACTCCGGGAACTGATTTCGCCACGGCGAGGACCTCGGCCGTCAGCTCCGACGCCGGCATGGTGTCCACCAGCTCAGTCGACGCGCCCCGCACCACCCGCAATCCGGTGATGACCACCACGATGCCGACTACGAAGCCGCCATAGTGATCAGCGGCAAGGAAGCGGCCGGGGTCGTACATCGCGAGACTCACAGCCGTGAGCGCCGCCACGGCCGACAGGATGTCGACCCCATCATTCCAGGCATCGGCCACCAGTGCAGAGCTTCGCAGTCGACGTCCCACCCGGAACTTCCACGACGACATAATTGCGCGCAGGACGATGGCGACAATCAGTGACGCGACGGCGCCGATGCCGGGCGCCCCGTGGCTGGCGCCGATCGCCCGCAACGACTGGTAACTGATCATCACGCCGCCGGCGGCGAGGATCACGCCAACCATGAAAGCCGACAGGGTCTCAAACCGCCCGTGCCCGTACGGATGGTCATCATCGGCCGGCCGCGCCGCCACGCCCATGCCGATAACGACAATGCTTGACGCCAGTACGTCCCCGGCAAACTCGACTCCCATCGCCAGCACCGACGTGGAATTCGCCCAGATGCCGACGATGATGTTGCTGACCGCAAGGAAGACGCTGACAAAAATGCCGGCTCGCGCGACGCGGCGGGCTGTCCGGTACGACTCCTCAATCGCGGTCATCGTCGTATTGTGCCCCGGATTACAACAGCCCTTCTTCTTCGTGCTACCCTCGGGTGTTTTATGTCGACGCCCATCCTCGAGTTCGTGCTCAAGAACTACAAAAACTTCAATTCGCGCGCCACGCGCGACGCGTTGATCGCGTACTGGACCCACATCGATGGCGGCGGCCGGATGTTCTGGGCCATGGCCGGCGCGATGTCGTCGGCCCAGCTCGGCATCACACTCGCACCCGCCATCCGCGCGGGGTTGGTTCATGGCCTCTCAGTGACTGGGGCGAACCTTGAAGAGTCGTTATTCCGCCTGGTGGCGCACGACAGCTACAAGGATTTCCCCGAGTACCGGTATTTCACGAAGCAGGACGACACCAGGATCCTCAACGAGCGGATGCGTCGGGTGACTGACACCAGTATTCCGGAGGATGAGGCATTCCGCGCCGTCGAGAAATACGTGGTACCGATGTGGAAGCGGGCCAGCGAGAAGGGCGACCGCCGCTTCTGGCACGAGTACTTCTACGAGCTGGTGCTGACGATCGGGGAAGACCTGTACGAAGGCAATCCCGAGGAGTCATGGCTCCTCGCCGCAGCCAAAGCCAACCTCCCCATCGTCGTGCCAGGGTACGAAGACTCGACATTTGGAAACATTTTCGCGGCGCACGTGAAGGCGGGCGATTGCAGCGCGAGCATCGCGAAGTCGGGCATCGAATACATGGGTACGTTCTACGATCAATACGGCGTGTTGTCTGAGGGTGCCGGCGTCGGGTTCTTCCAGATTGGCGGCGGCATCGCCGGCGATTTCCCGATCTGCGTGGTGCCGTCGCTCAAATACGACATGGAAGTTGCGGCGAAGCCCTGGGCGTACTTCTGCCAGATCTCGGATTCGACAACGTCGTATGGGTCGTATTCGGGTGCCACGCCGAACGAGAAGATCACGTGGGACAAGTTGACCGAGGACACGCCGATGTTTGTCATCGAGTCCGACGCCACGATTGTGGTGCCCCTGATGTTGAGCGCGCTGCTGGAGTGCAAGCGGCACCCGGCCGAGGCCCGGGCGCTGATGGAGTCCGCCGCGCGATAGTGATGGACACTCTCACCGGCTGGGGCCGGTTGCCTGAGCCCGGGCGCGAGGTGCTCGATGAAGACTTCGAGACGCTGACCCGCGGCGCGGTATTGTCGCGTGGCCTGGGCCGGTCGTACGGCGACTCGTCGTTGCCCGCGCACGCGTCCGACCGAATCGCCAATTCCCGTTTCGCGAACCGCATCCTCGCGTTTGATCCCGCCACCGGCATTCTTCGCGCGGAGGCGGGCCTCACGTTGGTCGATCTCGTGCGCCTGATGTTGCCGCGAGGCTGGTTTCCACCGGTGGTGCCCGGCACCAAGTTCGTGACGCTCGGTGGGATGGTGGCCAGCGACGTACACGGCAAGAATCACCATCGCGAGGGATGTTTTGGCGCGCATGTCCGTGCACTCCGCGTGCGGCTGGCCGACGATCGGATTGTGGAGTGCTCGCGGGAGTCAGATGCGGACCTGTTCGACGGCGTCATCGGCGGAATGGGGTTGCTCGGCCACATCCTCGAGGTCGAGTTCACGATGCACCGCGTACCATCGCCGTGGATCTGGATGGAGCGCGAGCGAGTGCCGGACATTCAGACGTTTCTTGGAAAGATTGCGACTGCTGCTCCCCAGTGGCCGATGACGATGGGGTGGATTGACTGCGTGAAGCGTGGCAGAGGCATGGGCCGCGGGTTGCTGATGGCCGGCCGATGGGCGACTGTTGAAGAAGCTCCCGCACGGTACCCGGGTTCGCCGCGCGAGATGACGATGCCTGTGCCACTTCCCAACTGGGCGCTCAACCGCACCACGACGGGCCTGTTTAATGCCGGCATCTATTGGGGCCACGTGCGCAATCGCGCGTCGGGAACGATGGCGCCCGATCGGTTCTTCTTTCCGCTTGATGCCATCCTCGAATGGAACCGGGCGTACGGACCTCGTGGATTTACGCAGTATCAGTGCGTGGTACCGCGCGCCGCGGGGCCCGTCGCCGTGCGGGAATTCATGGAACGGCTGACCGCGCTTGGTGCGGCGTCTCCGCTGTGCGTCATCAAGGACTGTGGCCCCGAAGGGCGTGGCGTTCTGTCGTTCCCGATGGAAGGCACATCGATCGCGGTGGACATGCCGGTGTCGGCCGACATTCAGCGTGTCGTAGACGGCCTGAACGAGTTCATCATTTCAGTGGGTGGTCGTGTGTATCTGACGAAAGACCGTTTCACGCGGGCCGAACACTTTCGTGCGATGGAACCGCGCCTGCCGATGTTCCAGGCGCTCAGAGCCAAGTGGGATCCCGCCGGGCGGTTGCGGAGCGCGCAGTCGCGCAGGCTGTTTGGAGACAAGGCATGAAGGCAGTGGTGTTTGGCGGCACGGCGGGCATCGGCCGTGCGGTGGCCCAGAAGCTTGCCGCGCGTGGTGACGCGGTGTTCCTGCTGGGCCGTGACGAGGCGAGCCTGACGCGCAGCGCGGCTGACCTGACGGCGCGACATCCTCAACAGGCGGGAGTCGAGTGGGCGCTCTGCGACATGGAGTCGCCGGCCGGGTTTGCGGCCGCGCTTGATGCCGCCGACGCGGCGCTTGCAGGCGTCGATGCCGTCATCGTGACGGCTGCGATGTTCGCGACACAGGCCGAGCTGGAAGCGGACGTGGAACTCACACGGCGCCTGACGACCGCGAATTTTGCCAACACCGTGACGTTCTGCGAACACGTGCGCAAACGGCTGCTGGCACGTGGCGGAGGATGGCTGACGGTGGTCTCGTCGGTGGCCGGTGACCGCGGACGCAAGCCGGTGGCGATATACGGCGCGAGCAAGGCTGGCCTGTCCACCTACCTCGAGGCTCTGGACCACAAGTTCCGCGAGGCCGGGCTTTGGGTGTTGTGTGTGAAGCCCGGTTTCGTGAAGACCGCCATGACCGCCAATCTCAAGGCGCCGCCGTTTGCCGGAGAGCCCGACGCCGTGGCCCGCGACATCGTCTCGGCCATGGACGCCAAGCGGCCCCTCATCTACACGCCCGGCATCTGGCGGCTGGTCATGCTCGTGATCAAGCACCTGCCGCGGTTCGTGATGCGGAAGATTGGGTTCTGACGTCTACCACTGGCTTGCGTCGTCACGGACGAATTGGGAGGGATCCCCCTACAGCAGATCCACCAGGCCTTTGTCGGCCTCCGGTAGTTCAAGCGACCGCAGATCCGCGCGAGGCACCCATCGCATTTCCTGTCTCAGTTGGGGCGACGGCTCGTTGAGCAGACTCGCGCGCCTGAAGTGCAGACGAACGGTGCGCTCTGAATAGGCGTGTTCCACTGTGAAGATCTCCTCACCGATCTCGCAGCGCGCTGCCAGCTCCTCATCGAGTTCACGGGCGAGGCACGCCTCATGGCTTTCGCCCTCCTCGCACTTGCCGCCGGGAAACTCCCACGTGCCAGCCAAATGCGTGCCCTTCAGCCTTCGGGTCATCAGGAAAGATCCGTCGCGTTCAATGACAGCCGCGATGACGACGATGACAGGCGCGGTCATCGCGATCCAGGGAACGGGAACGACTTGCAGCCGCGCTTCATCACGCAGGCGAGGCACAACGGCGCACGGGCGGTGCAGACGGTGGCCCCGAAGTCCATCAGCGCCTGATTGAAGTCGAACACGTGTTTGTGAGGCAGCATCGTGCGCGACAATTCCCAGAGTCGCTTCACCATCGCGTGGCTCTTTGGCTCACCCTTCCCGACAAAAATCCGAAAGAGCACGCGTGCCACGTTGGTGTCGAGAATCGCCGCCCGCTTGCCGAACGCAAAACTCATTACTGCACCTGCGGTGTAAGCGCCGATGCCCTTGAATGAAAGCAGCGTCTCTTCGTCGTCAGGGAGCGCTCCGCCGTGACGCTCCATGGACTCGCGCGCGATGGCCTGAAGGCGACGAGGACGGATGTTGTAGCCGAGCGGATACCAGGTGGCCACCACATCCGCCTCGGGCGCCTCGGCGAGCGCTTCGAGGCTGGGATATTGACCGAGCCACTCGTGATATTTCGGCAGCACCCGATCGACCTGCGTCTGCTGCAGCATCACCTCGGACACCAGGATGTGGTACGGGTCGCGCGTGTTGCGCCACGGCAGGTCGCGTCCGTTCTTGCGGTACCAGTCCAGCAGCCGGCGTCGAAACCACTGGCGCCTCGCGGGCAGTGGCAGAGGGGGTGGCTTCTTCACAGTCGCCACTATAATCGTCTGACGCCAATGAAGATCTATACCAAGACCGGCGACAAGGGCGACACCGGCCTGTTTGACGGCACCCGGGTCAGCAAAAGCGACCCCCTCGTGGAGGCTTACGGCGAGGTGGACGAGGTCAATGCCTGGTTGGGTTACGCCAGGGCCGAAGGTGTGGATGCCGAGATTGGCGCGATGCTCGAACACCTGCAGCGCGACCTGTTTGCCATGGGTGCCATGCTGGCAGATCCCCGGCATCGCATCGCGGTCCGCGTAGAAAAGGCGCTGCTCGACGACGCCGACGTCGCGCGGCTCGAGGGCTGGATTGATACGCTCGAAACCGGCGTCGCCCCCTTGCGCCGATTCATCCTCGCTGGCGGTACTCGTGCAGGTGCGGTGCTGCACCTCGCGCGCACGGTGAGCCGACGCGCCGAACGTCGCGTGGTGTCGCTGGGTCCTGAGACCGTGGATCCTAACGTGCTGATCTTCCTGAACCGCCTGTCAGATCTGCTGTTTGTCATGGCGCGGGCGGTCAACGCGCGCGCGGGCGTCGCCGAAACCGAATGGTGAGCGCGGGAACCGTGTGCTGACGACCGACGCGTACGCGACGTGCCAGCGGTTGGCGCGCACACATTACGAAAACGTCCCGGTCGCGTCGTGGCTGATGCCGCCGCAGGCGCATCCCCACATTGCCGCCATCTATGCATTTGCGCGAATCGCCGACGATTTTGCGGACGAAGACACGCGCACGATCGGACTTGATTGGATGGTGCGCCATCACAACCGTCACTTTCAACTGGCCCGCCAGAGTGGCCATGCCCCGGCCCGCAGTACCGTCCGCGTCTGCGAATGGGCGGGTTTGGTAACTGGCGGAATCGCAGTCCTGATGGCAAACCGACTCATAGAAAGCGTGACGTACGGCATTCCTGCTCTTTCGGTCGATAGTCTCATGGCTGGTTGTGTTGCTTTCTGCGCTGTCGCGTTGTTAGGCGCCATCTTTCCAATTCTCAAGGCCTTGCGCGTCTCGCCGGCAATCCTGCTGAAGCTCTAGGTTATTGAAGGTTAGACCCACGTAATGCGGACTAATGCGGACTATCGGCGAGCTCTTCACTGGTGAGCGAGTGCACAAGTCGGATCGCCTGGGCGATCGGCAGGCGGGAGCCGCCGCGACCAGCTCGCTGACCACCTGCAGACCGGTGGGCCGGCTCGATCCTATCGCGCTGCGCGTGATTGCAGGCTGCCAGCCCACTACCGGGCGGCGTTCCGCTGGCGGCCGCGCTGGCCACTGGTGAAACGCATTCGCGGCTACACGAGGCCCTATCCGGCCCGGGCATTGGCACCGTCTGCCCGTCCCCCTTCGGGGACGGGGCCAGGTCTTCAGTCCGCCGATACGCCGCCACCCACCGCGGCCGCGTCCGATACGCGATGCGAATAACCGCCGCAAGACTCGTGGTATCCGCCTTCACCCGCGTTGTACGTCAGGACCGGCGTTCCCTATAATCGTCTGACGCCAATGACGATCCATGCCGAGTGGTGAGCCCGGGAGCCGCGTGCTGACACAAGACGCCTACGCCACCTGCCTGCAACTGGCGCGCACACACTACGAAAACTTTCCGGTCGCATCATGGCTGATGCCTCCCGAGGCGCGTCCCCACATTGCCGCCATCTATGCATTTGCGCGAATCGCCGACGATTTTGCGGACGAAGGAGCGCGGGAGGCAGGCGACCGGCTCGCGCTGCTCGCGGATTGGCAGCGGCGTCTCGATGAGGCGGCCGAGGGCCGCGTAGAACTCACCGGACACACCGAACACGACGCGGTCTTTGTGGCGCTGGCTGAAACACTTCGCACCTCTGCAGCCGACCACGGACTCCTGAGCGATCTCCTCAGCGCCTTTCGCCAGGACGTGACGACCACGAGATACGACACCTGGACGGACCTGCTCGACTACTGCCGGCGTTCGGCCAACCCTGTCGGCCGCCTCGTGCTGCTCGTCACTGGTTACCGCGACGACGCGCTCGCGCAGAAGTCCGACGCAGTCTGCACCGCGTTGCAACTCACCAATTTCTGGCAGGATCTCGCGCGCGATTGGCGAAACGGCCGGCTGTACGTCCCAATGGAGGTCGTCCGCGCTCACGATGCGCAACTGGTGGACCTGGACCACGGGAATTGGACGCCCGAGTGGCGCGCGGCACTGCACGACGTGGGTGACCGCACGCGGCAGCTGTTCTCCACCGGGCGGCCCGTGGCTGATCACGTGCGCGGCAGGCTGCGCTGGGAGCTGCGAGCGACCTGGTTGGGAGGCCGGCAAATCCTCGACCGGCTGGCCGCGGCAGATTACGATGTCTTTCACGCGCGGCCGTCGCTCGACTGGCGCGATGCAGCGCGCATCGCCAGCAAGGCAGTGACCTGGCAACGCTCGGCTTGATGTCATGACCCGAAAGACCAGCTTCTACTATTCGTTTCTGGTGCTGCCATCGGCAGAGCGCCAGGCCATCACCGCCGTGTTCGATGTGTGCCGCGCCATTGACGACGCGGTGGACCTGGAGACGGATCCGACCCGAGCGGCATCAGCCCTGAACCTCTGGCGGGACGAAGTGGGTCGCGTGTTCGCCGGCACTCAGGCGAAGACCCCGCAGGGCCAGGCGCTGCAACCGTTCGTCAAGCCATTCCACCTGCCTCGTGAGCAATTCGACGCGCTCATCGACGGCGTCGGGATGGACGCGGCGCCCATGCGCTTCCAGACGTTCGAGGACCTCGAGCCGTACTGCCATCGCGTCGCGTCCTCTGTCGGCCTGATGTGCGCTGAGATTTTCCGCTACAAAGATCCCGCGGTGCTCACCTATGCACGCGACCTGGGCGTGGCTCTGCAGCTGACGAACATTCTTCGAGACGTGGGCGTGGACTACCGACGCGGTCGCTTGTACCTGCCGCTTGCCGACCTCGCGTCGTGCGGCTGCACGGAAGAAGACATCCGTCGCGAAGTGGAGCAGCCCGGGCAGGGGGTCAGGTCGCCGCAGGTGCACGCGGCCCTGGCGCAACATGCTGGGCGGGCTCGCGAGTTCTTTGCGCGCGCCGTGGCCGTGCTGCCTCGGGAAGACGCCTCGCGATTTGTGGCCGCCGAGATCATGCACGGCATCTATTTCGAACTGCTCAAGCGGATCGAAGCCGCGGACTTCGACGTGTTCAGCCAGCTCGTGCGAGTGCCACGCCCGGCGCAGGCGCGGCTGGCCCTTCGCGTATGGTGGACGCTTCACCGTGGCCGAATCCCGCAGCACTGACAACTGCGACGTCGTGGTCGTTGGTGCCGGCTGCGCGGGTCTGAGCGCGGCCGTGCGCTTGGCGTCGCGCGGCAAGACCGTGACGGTCATCGAGGAGGCGCCACGTCTGGGCGGCCGGGCGACGGCGTTCGCGGACCGTGACTCCGGTCAACGGCTCGACAACGGACAACACGCACTCTTCGGCTGCTATCGCGAGACGTACGACTTTCTTCGCGCCATTGGCACCGCTCATCTCGCGCCACTCGATCCGACGCTTCGGCTGACGATGGCTGATGCAGAGGGACGGGTGGCCACGCTGACGTGTCCGACTTGGCCGTCCCCGTGGGACCTGGTCTGGGGACTGCTCGCCTGGAAGGCGTTGCCGTTGCGCGATCGCTTCGCTGCCACGCGGCTGCGGAGCCTGCTGTCGGCAGCCAGGCGCGAAGGCGCCGAGGGCGCGGCCGCGCGCGTCTCTCCCACCCTCACTGTCACTGACTGGCTGCGTCAACACGGCCAGCCTGAATCGCTCTGCCAGTGGTTGTGGCATCCGCTAGCGTTCGCCGCGCTGAATCAGGATCCGGGTGTGGCTGCTGCCCGGCCATTCGTGCGAGTGGTCGGTGAACTCTTCGGCCCATCCCCTGGCTCATCGTCACTCGGTGTACCCAGCGTTCCGCTTGATGAGTTGTACGCGGAGCCCGCTGCGCGTTTCATCGAAGCCCGCGGCGGGAGGGTGCTGCGGGGCACCAGTGCCCTTGTGGCTGTCGATCCGACCGGGCAGGAGCACCGTGTGTATGCAGGTGACGCCATCCTGAGACCTCAGGCGATCATCAGCGCTGTGCCGTGGCATGCATTTGGCCGATTGTGGCGCCACGAGGTACCACAGCGATTGGCCGCGATTGGCGATGCCGCCGCACTGATGCAGTCGGCCCCCATCGTCACGGTTAATCTGTGGTTCGACCGGCCAGTGATGACCGAACGCCAGATTGGGCTTGTGGGCACGCAGTTCCACTGGGTGTTCAATAAGAATAGTGACGTCGGGAGTCGTTATTCTCTCGTTGCGAGCGGCGCCGAGGGGATCCTGCGTCAGGACAACCACGAACTGGCGGCCTTGGCCGAGCGCGAATTGCGGGCCTGCGTGCCAAGGGTTGCTGCGGCAGTGTGCCTGCGTTCGCTTGTGGTGCGCGAATCTCGCGCCACGTTCTCACTCGCGCCTGGCGCCCCGATCAGGCCCGCCACGCAAACGCCGGTGCCCGGCATCTTTCTCGCGGGTGACTGGACCGACACCGGACTGCCCGCGACGATTGAAGGCGGTGTGCTGAGCGGTCATCGCGCCGCGGCCGCGGCTATGATCACCCTGTGACATCCGTCATCGTCCACTACAAGGAACTGGCGCTCAAGGGGCGGAACCGTCCGTGGTTCATCCGCGCGCTGGTGCGCACCATCAGGGCGCTGCTCTCGGATCTCGACGTCGTGCACGTGGCTCCGGTGAGTGGCCGGATCGAATTGCGATTTCAGTCGGAAGACCACTGGCCTGAAGTTCGCGCGCGGTTGGCTCGCCTGCCCGGCATCGCGAACTTCGCGCGGGCCGTACATGTGCCGGCAGATGTGGAGGTGATGGCCACGACGGTACTCGAGGGCCTGCGTGGTCTGCCGCCGCGCCGTTTCCGGATCAAAGCCCGGCGCGCCGACAAGAGATTTCCCGTGCCGTCGCCCGAGATTGAACGGCGCGTCGGCGCACGGGTCCAGACCGAGCTGGGATGGCCCGTCGATTTATCTCACCCCACGTCGGTCATCCGCATCGAAGTGTTGTCGGGGGATGCGTTCATCATCTTCGACCGTGAACCAGGCGCTGGGGGGCTGCCCATCGGGAGTGGCGGCAAGGCCGTGTGCCTGTTGTCGGGAGGCATCGACTCACCGGTCGCCGCGTGGCGAATCATGCGCCGGGGCGTCAAGGTTCAGTTGGTCCACTTTCACAGCTACCCGATTCTCAATCAGGTCTCGCAGGAGAAGGCGCGCGAACTGGCGACGATTCTGGCTCGCCATCAATTGATGTCGCGTCTGTACCTCGTCCCGTTTGGCAGCGTCCAGCAGCAGGTGATGCTCACGGTGCCGCCCGAACTGCGCGTGGTTATCTACCGTCGGCTGATGGTGCGCATCGCACAGCGCATCGCGGAGCGGGTCCACGCCGATGCGCTCGTTACCGGTGATGTGATCGGGCAGGTCGCGTCACAGACGATTGAGAACATCCGGGCGATTGATGATGCGGCCACGATGCCGATCCTGCGGCCGCTGATTGGGTGCGACAAAGAGGACATCACGCTCGAGGCCATTCGCCTCGGCACCTACGAGACATCGATCATTCCCGACCAGGACTGTTGCACCTTATTCACGCCGAGAAATCCAGCGACGCGGGCCACGCTCGACGTCGCGCGCGCGGCTGAGGCCCTTCTGGACGTGGAGGCGCTGCTCGCCCAGGCGCTTCGCGACATCGTCGTCGAAGACCGGGTGTTTCCGCCAAGGCTCGATCTTGGCGCCGTGATAGAGAATGATAAAATGCGCCGTTTGCTGGCGTAGGAGACAACGACGATGAAGATGACTCCAGGGAAGCTTGCAGGGATGAAAGCCGTGTCGGACGCGCGTGGCGTGATTGCGGCTGCGGCCATGGACCAGCGAGGGTCGCTCAAGAAGGCGTTGGCCAAGGAAAGCGGCAGGGACGTGTCCGACGCCATGATGGAGGAGTTCAAGGGCCTCGTCACCGAGGTGCTGACGCCGCATGCGAGCGCCATCCTGCTCGACCCCGAGTGGGGCATCGGGCCGTCAAAGCGTCGGTCAAAAAACGCCGGGCTGCTGCTGGCGTACGAAAAGACAGGCTACGACGCGAACACGCCTGGCCGGTTGCCTGACCTGCTCGACCATTGGTCGGTGCGACGTCTGAAGGAAGCCGGGGCCGATTGCCTGAAGATCCTGCTCTACTACACGCCCTTCGATTCCACCGCGATCAACGAGTTCAAGCATGCGTGGGTGGAGCGCATCGGTGATGAATGCCGGGCCAACGATCTGCCGTACTTCCTTGAGTTCGTGGGCTACCAGGAAGGCGCCGATGAAAAAGGGCTGGACTACGCGAAGCGCAAGCCCGAGGTCGTGGCCGGCGCCATGCGCGAGTTCACGAAGGACCGCTACGGCGTGGACGTCATGAAGGTCGAGATTCCCATCAACATGCAGTTTGTTGAAGGTGCGAAGTCCAACAGGACCGGACAGGTGGCCTACACGCGCGACGAAGCGAAGCGGCTCTTCCTCGAGGCCGCAACGGCCTCGACCAAGCCGTTCATTTATTTGTCGGCCGGGGTGAGCAACGCCGAATTCACCGAAGGACTGGAAGTGGCCGGTGAGTCGGGCGTTCGTTACTCGGGCGTGTTGTGCGGTCGCGCAACGTGGAAAGACGGGATCGTGGTGTTTGCCAAGGAAGGCCCCGCCGCGTTCCGCGCATGGCTTGAAACCAAAGGCGTAGAGAACATCAAGAATGTCAACGAGGCCGTTAAGCCGGCGAGCCCGTGGTTCTCGGTGTACGGCGCGAAGAGCGCGGACGAACTCGGCTAGCGAAGTCGCCCGACTACGGTTTCCTCAGAATCTCCGTCCCCGCGACGGGCCCGAAACACGTGGTGCCCGAGTAGGGGATTCGAATCTGACTGCCTTCGAGTGTCGCGGTGCCAGTCAGGGCCACCGGACAGCTCCCGCCGTTGGGCACCGTGCCGGTCCCCGTTGCGGTCCAGGTGAGCCGCGTGGCATCCAGCGTGCCGGACGCCGTGCCGCTGACAGCAACGGTCCCCCAGCACTTCGCACTCCAGTTGCCGGATGCGCTCGTGAGCGAGATATTGGTGACCGACCACTGAAAACTGGTGCAGGTCTCCTGGATCGTGCTGGCCGCCACCGACGCCCAGGACCCGCCAAACGCCGACGTCCCGGCGGTGGGGTTGCTTGGGCCGGTCGGGTTTGACTTGAGGGAATCGAAGCACGACTGGCCCGACACGGCCAGAACCAGACTAAGGGCGAAGGCTGAATAGGTCACGGAAGGTATTATCGGCCGGAACCTGCCCCTTCTATAATCCCTTGATGGCAATTCTGAAGGTCTCCCGGCTCGGGCACCCGGTCCTGCGGGCCAAGGCCCACGATCTCGACCCGAAGTCGATTACCTCCGCTGGCGTGCAGCGCCTCATCGATGACATGTTCGACACCATGCGCGAGTATACCGGCGTGGGGCTGGCAGCTCCCCAGGTGCACGAGGGGGTGCGCATTTTTGTGGCGGGCCTGCATCCCGGCCCGATCGGCGCTGAAATTGGTGAAGACGATGACATGCCGATGATGGCGCTGGTCAATCCCGAGGTCACGCTCGTGGGCAAACCGACGGCGATGGGCTGGGAGGGATGCCTGAGCATCCCGGAGATACGTGGGCGCGTACCTCGCGCAACCGCCGTTCGTGTGAAGGCCTGGGACCGCACCGGCGCGCCGATCAGCTTCACGGCAAAGGGCTTTCCGGCCCGGGTCATCCAGCACGAAAACGATCACCTCGATGGGATTCTGTTTCTCGATCGGATGGAGTCCTTTGAATCGTTGAGTTACCTCGAGGAATACGACCGCTATTGGGCGCGCCACGAAGGTGATGATGAGGGTGCCGAGTGAGCAGTGAGTTCACCGATGCGGAACGCGCGGCGCTGGCGCCCTATTTCACGAACGTCGACTTGCCCGTGTTCGCGCTGATCAACCTGCCTGAGACCGTGAAGGGCGCGTTATTTGCGCGGTATTCACGATCCGCGAAGTCGTTGCGCCGCCTGTTCCTGGATGAGTTCCTGGAGCAGGTGTCAGGCGCTGGCGCCGCGGCAGCCGCCGGAGTGGGCGCCACACGTGCCGATCAGCTCTACATGCGCATCTTCAATGAGTATGGCGACGACTCTGTCGCGCAGCTCGGTGGAGTCCACCTGGCGTGTGAAGACGTATCGAACCTGCTGACCAAAGTGCTCGAACGCGGTCGCCTGATGGCGTATCTGGAGCAGTCCACGCGGTACATCCCGTACACGCAGCGCAAGGGCGATACCTGGCGCTATCTCGTGCCGGCGGAGCTCGACGGACATGCCCTGAGGGTGCGATACGTGGCCGCGCTGGATCTGGCATTCGAGACGTACGCGCGGTGGATTGAGCCCATGCGCGCGTGGTTCGAGGCGCGGTATCCCAAGGCGCCCGGAGATTCCGACGCGGTGTACAAGTCTGCGATTCGCGCCAAGGCACTCGACACACTGCGGGGTCTGCTGCCGGCAGCCACGCGGTCGAATGTCGGGATTTATGGCACAGGGCAGGCCTATGAGTCGCTGCTTCTCCGCATGCGGGCGCATCCGTTGGCCGAGATGCGCGAGTGTGCTGATGTGATGCTCACGGAGTTGCGCAAGGTGGTGCCGGCGTTTTTCACGCGCGTCGACCAGCCGGATCGGGGTGGACGCTGGAGCGCCTACTTCACGGACACGAGAGAGAGAACCGCCGACGTCGTCTCGCGCCTCACCGCCGGCGAGCCCGCCGAGGGCCGAGCCGAGGTCGTGCTCTCGGATTTCGATCCCGAAGGCGAAGTGAAAGTGATCGCCGCTGCCCTGTATGTGTCGTCATCGCTCCCTGATGATCGCCTGCTGGACGTGGCTCGACGCATGAGCGCGGAGGACCGCGCGGCTGTCCTTGCCGCTTACGTCGGCGACCGTGCCAACCGGCGGCACAAGCCGGGGCGCGCCTTTGAGCGTACGAGCTACCGATTCGACGTGTTGACCGACTACGGCGCGTTCCGCGACCTGCAGCGGCATCGGCTCTGCACGATCGACTGGCAGGCGCTTTCGATGGCGCACGGCTACACCCAGCCCGAGGCGATTGTTGATGCCGGTGGCAACGACGACTGGAAGCGGGTGATGGAGACCTGCGCGGACGTCTACGACAGACTTGTGGCCGCCGATCTTTTGCAGGTCGCCCAGTATGCGGTGCCCATGGCATACCGCGTGCGGTTCGTGATGGACATGAACGCGCGCGAGGCGATGCATGTGATTGAACTGCGGACCGCGCCTCAGGGCCATCCGGCATATCGCCGGGTGTGCCAGCAGATGCACACGCTCATCTCGGAGCGCGCCGGACACCACGCCATTGCCGCAGCGATGACGTACGCCGACCATTCGGCGGTGGAGCTCGAGCGGCTGCAGGAAGAGCGGCGGCTCGAGGCGAAGCGCAAGGCGTGACGACCCCGCCCGAGTCTTCACCGTGGCTGATCGCCATTCGTATCGAGGTGCGCTTCCGCGATTGTGACCCGCTGGGGCACGTGAACAACGCCGTGTACCTGACGTACCTCGAGAACGCGCGATTCGCCATCTGGAAGGCGCAGGGTGTGACGGGCGTTATCCTCGCGCGCGCGGAAGTGGACTTCCGCTCGCAGTCGCGTTACGGGGATGAACTCGAGGTGCGGCTCCGCCTGGAAGGCTTCGGTCGGTCGAGCTTTCGGTACGAGTACGAAATTGTGGATGTCCCATCTCAGCGCGTGGTGGTTACAGCCAGGACCGTGCAGGTGCACTTCGACTACGCGGCGCAGGTACCGGTTGCGCTATCCGACGCTCTCCGCGCCAGGCTCAGCACGCCCGTCGCGTCTTAACGCACAGGAGACTCACGATGAACTCAACTGTCCTCGTAGTGGCACTCACGCTGATGTCGTTTACTCAGGCGCCGCAGCAGGCTCCAGCACCGCAGCCCGTCCAGGCCCCGCGGCCTGTCGATGCTCCGCGCCCCATCGAGGCCGGCCAGAGTCTGTGGGCCGAAGAACTGACCTGGATGGAGATTCGGGATCTCGTCAAGACCGGCACCACAACGATCATCATCGGGACAGGCGGCGTGGAACAGAACGGGCCGTACGTGGTCGGGGGCAAGCATAATTTTGTGCTGCAGACCGTCTTGCCGGCCATCGCACGAGCCATCCCGCGATCGCTGATTGCACCGATTGTGAAGTTTGTGCCGGAAGGACGGATCGAGCCGACGCCCGGTGGCCACATGGCGTATCCGGGAACGATCAGCCTTGAGCCGGCCACGTACGAGGCGTTGCTGACGGATATCTGCCGCAGCTACAAGGCCCACGGGTTCATCGACATCGTGTTGTTGGGCGACAGCGGGGGGAACCAGACGGGCATGCGCAACGTGGCCGATGCCCTGAATGCAAAGTGGGCCGGTGAGACCGCCCGCGTTCACCATCTGCCCGAGTACTACAACGAAGATCGCTGGAGCTACGACTTCCTGAAGACGCTCGGGATCACGCAGATCGACAAGACACCTGGGCGCACGGCAGACGCTCGCGTGGACACACGCAACGGCATGCACGATGACATCTACTACGAGGCCCAGATTGCCGTGGTTGACCCGAAGCTGATTCGCGCAGAAGAGCGTCGGAAAGCGGGACTGCTCAATCTGCACGGTGTTGACCAGACCGACATGGCCAAGGTCATCGAGATTGGAAAGAAGTTGGCCGAGTATCGTGCCGGTATTACGGCGAAGGCCCTGGACGCCTCGAAACTGAAACTCCGTCCTGTCAAGTAGAGACACTGATGATCGCCGCCTCTGAAGCGCTCACCCTTCTCCGCGACGGCAACCGCCGGTTTGTTGCCGAAGTTCGCAGCGAGGACAACCCCAGCAGCCGCACCCGTCGTCTTGAACTGGCGGCCGGCCAGGAGCCGTTTGCCATCATCCTCGGCTGTTCCGATTCCCGAGTGCCGGCGGAACTGGTGTTCGATCAGGGGCTTGGTGACTTGTTCGTGATCCGTGTAGCAGGCAATATTGTGGCGCCCTCGCAGGTGGGCAGCGTGGAGTTCGCCGCCGAGCGATTCGGCACCCGCCTGGTGGTGGTCCTGGGCCACTCCAACTGCGGCGCCGTCGTCGCCACAGTTGAGGAACTGGGGCGGCCGACGCAGGATCAGTCCAAGAACCTCAGGACGATTGTCGACCGCATCAGGCCCTCCGTTGAGCCGCTCCTGGCTACCGAACTCAAACATCGGCCCGACGAGCTGGTTCATCAGGCTGTCCGTGCGAACATCCGCGCCTCTGTCAGCCATCTCAGGCATGGCTCCGAGGTGCTGGAGCAGCTGATCGCGCGCGATGGACTGGTGATTGTCGGGGCGGAATATTCGCTGGAAACAGGGGCCGTGGACTTCTTCGAGACCCAGTAGAACGCCCATTTGTTGGGGGGCTTGACTCTTTGTGAAACATTTCACATAATGTGCTCAATCGTTTCCGGCCCGACTACAGTAATTGACCCGCACGGCTTCCTTTCCCCGGAAGCTGCACGTCAACGCAAGACGAATGTCCCGCCTTTGTAATCTCTTCCTCATAGCTCTCTTCCTAAATACCTGGGCCGGGAACGAGCTATTTTCTCAGGCCGCCGGAACTCCGCAGGCGAGGGGCGAGTGGGTGGCCCGCCAGGTGCAGGACCGCGACACCGGCAAAGACAGCCGTTCCACCATGCGCATGCGGCTGTTCGACCGCCAGGGTCGCGTGCGCGAGCGTGTCCTGTCTACCCTGAGCCTCAAAGGCGGGCCCGGCCGGCCGGTTCCAGGTGACCGCTCCCTGACGCGCTTCACCTACCCGAACGACATCAACGGCACCGGCTTCCTGGTGTGGGAGAACCCGAACGGTGAGGACGAGCGGTTTCTCTACCTGCCGTCGCTTGGCCGGGTGCGCCGCATTGCCGGCAACGAAACCCAGGACAGCTTCGTGGGCAGCGACTTCACCTACGAAGACATTGGCGGCCGCGAGTTCAACGACTATTCGTACACGCTGCTTGACGAGGCGGCCACGTGGACCGCGCCCGACGGCGTCGCCCATGCCGTGTACCGTCTGGAATCACGCGCGAAGGCCGCCGCCGCCCGATTTCCCCGCGTCGTCTCGCTCGTGAGGAAGGACAATTTCGTGGTCGTCCAAGGCGAGATCCACAACAGGCGCGACGAGTTGCAGAAGACATTCTCAGTGAAGAAACTGGATCGCTCGAGCGGCATCTGGACCGTCATGGAGATGGTCATGGCCGACGCCACGGCCCGTACACGGACCGAGCTTGTGGTGGAGAAGATCGAATACAACGTCGGGCTCAAGGAGGCCGGCTTCAGCCGGCGTGAACTTGAACGGGGCGCCGGTCGTTGAGTCTTCGGGTCGCGCAGTTCATCTACCGCTGGCGGCTCTACCTCTCGGGCGTCATAGTTCTTGGTGCGCTCATCCTCGCGCCGCGGGCGCAGATTCAAGTTATCGACAACGACCTGACCGCGTGGTTCTCACCCGACGACCCCGTGTATCAGGACTACGTCCGTTTCAGGGACGAATTTGGCGGCACGCGTACCGTCATCATCGCCATCGAGGCGCCGAGCCGTCAACGCCTGTTCAGCGCGGAAGGCTTCTCGTTTCTGGACAAGGTCAGCGGTGACATCGAACGCGTGCAGGCGGTCCTGCGTGTCAGCAGCCTGGCCACAGTCACCGTCGTAGACGTCCTGCCGTCATCAGGCGTCGACGATGACGGCGGCCTGCAGGTGCGGCGGTTGATCGAGGACCTGGAAACCAGGACCCCGGACGCTGTGGGGCAGCGTGCCCTTGACGACGAGCTCTTCCGCGGCGACCTTATCTCGGAGGACGGTACCGTCACCGCGCTGATTCTCTTCTTCGACGAGGCCCGGATCGACGACGTGCGGGCCCAGGTGTTGACCGAGATTCGCCGGCTGGTGGATTCACAGCTGCCGGCCGGTTTCAAGGCCCACTACAACGGCAGCCTCGAGATCACCGAGTGGTACAACCGCGTCACACTCGCCAACCAGACGACATTCACCCCGCCGATTCTGGTGCTGACGCTTCTGGCGCTGTTTGTCATGTTCCGCTCGGTCAAGAAGACGCTGCTGACGTTTTGCGCGATTCTCGTCAGCCTGTTGTGGACGCTCGGCCTCTACGACCTCTTCGGTTTCAGCTACAACGTCCTGAGCAGCATGATCATCCCCCTGGTGGTGGTGCTCGCGGTGGCCGACGACGTGCACATCCTGCAGCACTACGGCCTGGCACGCCGCACGCAGAGCCGCGAACAGGCCTTTGTCGGCACGGTCAGGCACCTGATGGCGCCCCTGTTTGGAGCCAGCGCCACAACCGCACTGGGAATGTTGTCTCTCGCCACGAGCCAGGTGGTGGCCGTCCGGGAGTTCGGGATGGGATCGGCGATCGGCGTGATGGTGGACTTCGCCATCTCGATCGTGCTCGTACCGACGCTCCTCGGGTGGGTGAAGCAGGAGCCGGTGGCGCCGCCGCAGGAGTCGTGGTTTCTGGGACCGCTGCGCGCCGTGGCGATGTTCTCTACGCGGCACGCACGCGCGGTGATGGCCGTGGTGGTCGCGCTGGTGGTACTTGCCGGTGTTGGGATGTCGCGCCTGCGGGTGGACACCAATCACATCAACTTCTTCAGTGAACACCACGAGCTCTACACCTCGGCCCAGGTGATGGACAAGAAGCTTGCGGGCATCTACACCTTCCAGGTGTTTTTGGAAGGGGCGCCAGATTCGATGCAGCAGCCCGACATCCTCAAGCGCATGGACCATCTGAGCACAGAGCTCAAAGCGCTGCCATTCGTCAAGAAGGCCTCGTCTGTGGCCGACTACGTCAAGCGCGTGCACCGCGAGCTGAACGACGGCCGCTCCGAGGCGTTCGTGATTCCGGAAACGTCGGCGGAGGTCGCGCAGGAGTTGCTGGTCTTCGGACTCGGAGACGAGGGCCGGGCCGAACTGGAGCGCGTGGCGGCCAGCGATTTTTCGCGGGCCCAGGTGACCGTCAAGCTGGCCTCGATGAGTTCCGACCTGGTCTTCGAGCAGGTCGCCGAGGCAGACCGTCTCGCCCAGCAGATCTTCGCGGGATCTGGAGTGAAGGCCACGGTGACGGGATCGGGCCGCCTGTTCAGCATGCTGGATCACTACCTGGTGCGATCGCAGATCACGAGTTTCGCGACCGCGTTTGTGACCGTGTTTGGCGTCATCTTTCTCGTGTTCCGCTCGTGGAGATTTGGCCTCCTGTCGATCGCTCCCAATCTGGTGCCGGTGCTGGCCGTATTCGGCGTCATGGGCTGGTTGGGCATTTCGCTCAACGTGGCCACGGTCATGGTGGCCAGTGTCGCGCTCGGCGTTGTTGATGACGACACCATCCATTTCATCAGCCGCTACAGGCGGGAGACGGCCGCCGGCGCCACCACCGACGAAGCCATTGAGACGGCGACCACACAAGAGGGTCGCGCGGCACTGACGACCGCCGTCATCAATTGCTGCGCATTCGCGGTGCTGACGCTCTCGGAGTATCGGCCGAGCGCGTGGTTTGGCGGCCTGTTGGCGCTGACCATGGTGATGGCGTTCCTCTCCGAAGTGTTCATTCTTCCCGCGATGATCAAACTCTTTCCGGCCCTCTTTGGTGCCGACCGTGTGCACGCGACTGGCGCGGGACGCGCATGAACGGGTGGTGGTTGATCGCGTCGCTTGTGGCCCAGGTTCCCGCGCCACAGACGCCGGCGCAGCCGGCTGCCCGGCCGGCCACTCTGGTGATCCATGGTGAGGTGTCTGCCCTTGCGGTCGGATACCCGAAGCAGGACGACACCCGAGAATTGCGGTCACGCGCGCTGCTGGACGTCACGGCCGAGCCAGTGCCGTGGCTGCGGCTGCGCCTTGAAGGGACGGCGGAAGTTCTGTGGGCCGATCGTAGTGGCAGCGCGGATGATGCCGTTGCCTCGGTCCGTGATGCCTGGGCTGAGGTGCGGCTGAATGATGTCGAGGTCCGAGCCGGGTACGGACGCCTGGTGTGGGGCAGGCTCGATGAGGTCATGCCCTCCGATGTGATCAATCCCATCGATACGGCGACGTTTTTTCTGGAAGGCCGCGCGGCAGCCCGGCTGCCCGTCGCCTTTATCCGCAGCCGTGTGTTTCTGCCGCACGACACAACTCTCGAAACCGTCGTCGCGCTCCCGGGCCGCCGGGGCAGGTTCGATCGACTTGATGAGGGGACGTCGCCGTTTAATGTGACCAGGGATCTGGTATTGCCGGCTGGACTCCCAGCCGGCAGAGAGATTCAGCGCGAGTCGATACCTGTGGCCTTGGGCAGTCTCCAGGGAGGAGTTCGCGCGTCAACGACGGCGGGCCGGGTGGATCTGAGTGTGTCGGCGTGGCGCGGGTTCGAGGGGTTTGGCCTCCTGAGCTTCGTGCCTGGGGGCCAGTTGGTCGAACGGTACCCGCGGTTCACGATGATTGCGGCCGACGCGGAAGCCGTTCGCGGCGGATGGGCCATTCGCGGCGAAGCGGCGGCGTTCATTGACAAGACTCTGGCCGGGCCGTTGGGGCCGGCCAAAGGCAAAGCGGTTGATGCCGGTGTCGGAGTGGACCGAGCGGCGGGTGACTACCACATCTTTGGTTCGCTCGTGTGGCATCGCGAGTGGTCGTCGCTTTCTTCTTCGTACACGCGCGATCACTTGAACGTCATCGCCTCGATTGACCGGCGCTTCTCGCGCGAGCGGTATCTGGTCCGCGTGTTTGGCGTGGCGAATCCCGAAGACCGATCGGGGTTCGTCCGAGGGCTCGTGTCGTGGAGCCTGCGCGACAACCTGATGCTCGAAGGTTCGGGTGGCGTCTTCATCGGGCAAGGCACCGACACCATCGGGAGATTTACTGACCGGGACTTTGTCTCGCTGCGCGTCCGGTATCACTTTTGAGAGGGGGACGGGTGTCGATCTATGGAAAACTCCACACATGAAAACGACCTCTGAGGTAGTTTTTGCTTATGAATGGCCGAAAACTACCTCAGAGGTCGTTTTCACACCAGGAGTTTTCCACAGATCGACACCCGTCCCCCTATGTGGATCTCGCAGGTTTCACCTTGATCCCCTTCGCAGCCAATAACCCCGGCACCCTCACCGGCGCCGGGAACAACACGTATTTGTTCGATGGGGCGGAGCCGACGCTGATCGACGCGGGCGTCGGCAAACCTGAACATATTGACGCCATCGCCGCGCACCTCAACGGACGAGCGTTGGCTCGTGTGCTGGTGACACACGGGCACCCGGACCACGCGTCTGGCGTGCCCGCGCTGCGTTCACGGTGGCCGGGCCTTGAGGCCAGCAAGTGGACCGAAGGTTCAGACCCCGCGTGGCAGGCGCTGCGCGACAACGATCGGGTTCGTGTCGGCGATGCGTGGCTGACCGTGGTGCACACGCCTGGCCACGCACCCGATCACGTCTGCTTCTGGCAGCCCGACACGCGCGATCTCTTTTGTGGCGACATGATGACCGCCACCACCACCATCATGGTTCCACCTGCAGCAGGGGGTGGCAGCCTGCTAGCCTATCTCGCGTCACTCCATCGGCTCGCTGACCTGCAACCCGCTACGGCATGGCCCGGTCATGGGCCGGTAATCAGTCGGCCGGTTGAACGCCTCCACGAATATCTGGCCCATCGGGCCGAACGCGAGCGCCAGGTTGTGGCGTGTCTCGACGCCGGCCTCGCCGACATCGACGCGATCGTCGCCCGCGTCTATACTGAGACGCCTCATGCGCTGTGGCCTGCGGCTCGGCTGACGGTCGAGGCGCTGCTGGAAAAATTGCGTGAGGATGGCCGACCCACCAATGGTTGATTCATCAACGTCCACCCTGGCCACCATTCGCCGCCTGTTGCTGGCGCTGCTCGTGTTCGGCATGGCGGGGACGACCGCCGAACTCTGGTTGATGGGGCACTACGAAGACTGGAAACAGTTGATTCCGTTTGGTGTGATGGCGATTTCCACACTGTCAGGCTTCTGGTTCGGGTTCGCCAAAACCTCTTCCGCCACAAGCCTGTTTCGACTGTGTATGTTGCTGCTCATGTTGGCCGGCGCCACAGGGTCGGTGCTGCACTACCGGGCCAACATGGAGTTCCAATTAGAGATGGACCCTGCGCTCGGCGGCATGGCACTCTTGCTGAAAGTGCTTCACGCCAAGGCGCCACCAGCGCTGGCGCCTGGAAATATGGCGTTGCTGGGGTTGCTGGGTCTTGTCAGTACATTAGGAATTTCCCGCACGTTTCATAAGGAGTAGCTCATGTCCCGTTACCGTTCCCTGTTTGTCGGCGCCGTGCTTGTTGGCGCACTCACGTTTGTTGCCGGGTCCACCACACACGGTCAGGTGGGCGCAGGCCTGCTCGACGCCAACCTCGTGCCCGAGACCGAACTGGTGGCCCTGCCCGGCATGACCCCCGCCATCGCGAAGGCGCTCATCGCTGCGCGTCCCTTCCCGAGCATCGTGGACTTCAACACGTTCCTCATGGGGCAGAAGCTCACCAAGGAACAGATTGACGCGTTCTACCTGAAGGCGTTTATCCATGTGAACCTGAACACGGGCACCAAGGAAGAAATCATGCTGATTCCAGGCGCCGGCGCGCGCATGGTGCGTGAGTTTGGGGAATATCGTCCCTGGAAGACCTGGGCGCAGTTCGACAAGGAAATCAGCAAGTACGTCGGCCAGCCCGAGACCGACCGCCTGAAGAGATACGTCTTCATTCCGGTGAACCTCAACACAGGCACCAAGGCAGACATCATCAGCATCCCCGGCGCCGGCAACCGGATGGTGCGTGAGTTCAACGAGTATCGGCCCTGGAAGACCAAGGAGCAGTTCGAAAAGGAAATTGGCAAGTACGTGGATGCCAAAGAAGTAGCGCGCCTCTGGCGCTTCGTCGTGATTCAGTAACGATGCTGATCACGCCCGAGGCCCTTCATCAGGAGCTGCAGGGCGCAGAGCCGCCGCTGCCTCTCGACCTCAGACCCGCTGAAGAATTCGCCGCCGGCCATCTGGTCGGCGGCCTTCACCTGGATCTGTGGGGTCTGAGTCTCATCGACACCAGTGAAGCGCCACTGCGCGCCTTCATGTGGATGATTGGGCACCTCTTTTCGCTGCGTGGTATCACGCCGGAACGGCCGGTGGTGGTCTATGAAAGCAATTCCGGAATGCGCGCCGCTCGGGCGTTCTGGTTCCTCGAATATCTCGGTCATCCGAACGTGCGTGTCCTCGACGGCGGCGTGTCGGCGTGGACTCGTGCGAATTTGCCGCTGACCACGGCCGCTGTGGCGCCTGTGCCGAGCACCTGGCATGGCGAAGCGGACCCCAGCCGCCTGGCCACGTGGTCTGACGTCAAGGACCGACTGGGCAAGATGGAAACCGCCATCGTGGACACCCGCAGTGAAGAGGAGTACTTCGGCGAGGCCGTGCGCGCCAAACGCGGCGGCGCCGTTCCTGGTGCCGTGAATCTCGAGTGGACAAACAACCTCGCGCCCGACGGCACGTACAAGTCCAGCGATGAACTGCAGGCCATGTACGCGGCGCTCGGCGTCACACCCGACCGCGAGGTGGTCACGTATTGCCAGGGCGGCTACCGCGCCGCCCACACCTATCTCGCCCTTCGCCTCGCCGGCTTCCCCCGCGTTCGCAACTACACCGGCTCGTGGAAAGAGTGGGGCGACCGGGAAGACCTGCCGATCGAAGTAGCCAAGCGGCGGCCTTGAAACCCAGGCCGCCCTACGGTCGTCCCAAGCGGCGGCCTTGAAACCCAGGCTGGCCCTACGGTCGTCCCAAGCGGCGGCCTTGAAACCCAGGCCGCCCTACGGTCGTCCCAAGCGGCGGCCTTGAAACCCAGGCCGCCCTACGGTCGTACGTAGCGCGGCCTGGGCCTCAAGGCCGCGATCCCCAGGGCTGTAGCACCAACGTCGTGACCGTGGCCCCCGGAAGAAACGGCGTGGGTTCGCCCTTCACCCACGCATCATGACCATCGCGATAGTGGGGCGATCGCGGATTGCCCGACTGGCCCGTCGCCATATGAAAGTACCCTTCCGCTTCGCGACCCGGCGACACCGTCAGGCGCTCCGACGCACCCGCCGTGGGGCTCTGGACGCGCGGCATGTGGCTGTCGCCCGGCATCCCGATTCGGGGCATGTCGAGCCATCGCCCGAGAATCGGCACCGCGCGCGAAATCGGGTGCTGAATCGCCAACGCGTTCGCTTCGCCCCACGTCCGGTCTTTCAACGCGCGGCCATCGGTCGTGAGCGCCGCTACCGTCTGATCAATCGCGTCGATCAGCAACGCATTCCAATCGGAGTACGCAGGGTTGAGCAGATGCGGCGGCTGGGCGGACAGCATCGACCAGACCGTGCCCTCAAGGCTGCGCCCAGGCGTGGACGGATACGACGCGTCCATTGTCCGTAGCCGCGCCACAAATGGCGCGAATACCAACTCGGCCACCTTCAACCTGAACTGTCGCGCCAATCGGTAGCCCACTGAATCCGTTGACGCGTGGCCGGTCCACGTGTCCTGCAGCAACTGCCGGAACTCCGCGCGGCCAGCGTGGGAAGCGGTGCCGATGGCGCGGAGCGCGAGTGTCCGCCACCGCTCCATCAGCAGCGCCCGATCGTCCAGTTGCACGGCCAGCATGTCGGCCTCAGTGACGCGCTCCAGCTTTCGGATTCCATCGAGGATCTGCCGGGCCCTGGCGCCTGGGTCATACCCGCCATCGCCAAGCATCGCCAGATAATCGCCCGACACGATGCGGTTATTCGCGGTGACAATCACGCCGTCCGGCGGATTGACGATGCGTGGGTAAGTGGGGGAGTCATACCAGCCATCCCAGCGCCGCGTGCCGTCGGCCCAGGAAACAGGCAGATGGCCATCGAAGCCGACGCGTCTGGGGATTCGGCCGGCAATGGTCCACGCAATCTGACCCTGACTGTCTGCGATGACGCAGTTCTGGCCAGGCACGCCGGCCAGATTGGCCACGGTCATGGCTTCCTCGAGCGTGGCGGCGTACTCCATCCTCGAGAGGCGGAAGTTCATGCCCTCGGGGCTATGCGCCACCCAGCTAATCGCGAACAGGCGGCCCTTGTGATCGGGCGCTGCCACCGGTCCCCAGATCGTCTCGCGCACCTCCAACCACTGGTCTTCCTCATCGTCCACGCCGATGCGTTCACGAGTCACCTCGAATGCGCGGGGACCGCTCGGCGTCAGGTATCGCGTGGGGTCGCCGGGAACCGGTTCGACGAGCACGCGGTCGCTCCAATCGGCCGTGGTGTTGGTAAAGCCCCATGCGACGTGGCCGTTGCTGCCAACGACGACTGATGCGGTACCAGGGAGAGTGGCGCCCGTGACCTGGTGTGGGCCGCGGTCGTCGGACCATGCCAGTGACGCGCGATACCAGATGTTCGGCACGCTCAGCCCAAGGTGCATGTCGTTGCTCATCAGTGCGCGGCCGTCGGTGGTCCGGCCGCCTGCCACCACCCAGTTGTTGCTGCCACGCGCGTCTTCGGGCGTCATCAGTCCCAGCGACGCGGCGAAGGCGTCTGCATCATCTCGTGACTGCGCCTGCCGCGCCGGCACCGCAGGTGGAGTCGCTGTGCGCAGATCGAACACGGACGCCGGTGGCGGCGTGGGCGCGGGCATAGCCTCGCCCTGCATCGGCGTATCCCACTCACTGCTCGTGGCGTTCAGAAAGGTCGCGAGGTCGGCGGGAAAGGCCTCGGCCAGCAGCGCTGCGCGTGCGTCGCCGCCCGCTGTGGAGTCCTGGAGGCTGAAGAACATCGACGCAATGACCAGCACCGAATCCTCGCGGGTCCACGGGGCCGGCGTTCTGCCCAGCAGCAGATATTCAAACGGCGCGGCGGCGAGGGCCTGCAGGCCGGCATTGACGCCTTCCACGTACGCATCGGCCAGGGCCAAATCCTCGGGACTGGTGGCCGCGATGACGGCGGCCGCCCGGTGTCGAAACCTGTGCAATCGGGCGCCCTGATCGGTTGCAAGCGCGGCGCGGCCGAAGAGTTCGGACAGCTCGCCGGCCGCCCGTCGGCGTGAAAGGTCCATCTGGAAGAACCGATCCTGCGCGTGAATAAACCCGAGTGCTCGTGCGACATCCACTCGAGAGGACCCCTTCACCGTCGGCACTCCCAGTGCATCGCGGTCGACGGTGACCGGTGCAGAGAGTCCGGCGACAGTGAGGGTGCCGTCACGTTGAGGCAGGCTGCGACCCAGTTGCACCCAGCCCCAGCCGGCGGTGACCAGAGCAAGAAGGACTACTACGAGCAACAGCCAGCGGACCACGCGCAACAAACGTCGCATTGGCGTATTCTACGCGGTGCATGAGTGCATACCGATCTCGTTCATTTCTCATCGCCTTGGCGTGTGTGGGGCTTGCTGCCGCGTATGCGGCCACCGCGCGGATCGGAGTCGAGGCGCAGGCACCCCGTCCGGGTTCCGCCGACTCCATCACCGAACGAAGCCTTCGCGCACACCTCGAGTTTCTGGCAAGCGACGCCATGAACGGTCGTGCCAGCAACAGCCGCGACGAGTGGATTGCGGCCACATACATCGCGTCGCAGTTCCAGTTGTGGAATCTGGAGCCGATGGGCGACAACGGCGGGTATGTGCAGGCGGCGGAGATTCTGCGAGAGCAGATGTCGTCCCCGGCCGTGCTGTCGGCCGGCACAAGCCAGTTTACGCATGGCAAGGAAATGCTCGTCACCGCGTTGACCGGAGCGAAAGTGACAGGTCCTCTGGTGAGGCTGGCCGCGGGCGCGACGTCGGTGCCGCCCGGTTCGGTGGTCCTGATGCCGGAAGCACCAGCCGGCCAGCCGGCGGCCGCCGGACGAGGTCGCGGTGGCGCAGCGCAATCCACCGTCGGCGCGGCCCTGGTGATCTCCCTGGCCACGCAAACGCCCGAGCAGTGGACCACCGCGGCCGCGCGTCCAGTCAGCGCCGGGTCACGCTTCGCGAAGGTGCCGCCGCCCGCTGGTGGCCTTGTCCGTACCGCCCGAGTGGCGCTGTCTCGCGATGCCTACAACGCCGTCGCCGCCCTCGCAGAAGGCACCGCGGTTTCACTCCAGGCCGAACTGGGCGCGACAAAGGCCCACACCTGGAATGCCGTAGGCCGGCTGACTGGCAGCGACCCAGCCGCCCGTGAGCAGTTCGTGGTTCTCGGAGCGCATCTTGACCACATCGGGATGCGGGAAAACACGCCCGGTCCCGACAAGATCTTCAACGGCGCTGATGACGATGCCTCGGGCACCGTGGCAGTGATGGCGTTGGCGCAGGCGCTCGCCGCAGGGCCGCGGCCCAAACGCACGTTGGTCTTCGCGCTCTTCGGCAGCGAAGAAGGCGGCGGCGCGGTGTCTGGGTCTTCGTACTTCGTCGAACTACCTGTTGTGCCGATCGACAAGATGGTGGCGCAGTTGCAGTTTGAGATGTTGGCGCGTCCGGACCCGATGGTGCCTGCGCGCAGCCTGTGGCTCACCGGCTATGAGCGATCCAACCTGGGTTCAGAGCTTGCAAAGCAGGGGGCCAGGCTGGTGCAGGACCCGCGTCCGGACCAGAGTTTCTTCACCCGGTCGGACAACATCAAGTTCGCACGCAAGGGCGTGATCTCGCACACGGTGTCGAGTTTCAATCTGCACACCGACTATCACCAGGCTGGCGATGAAGTCAGCAAAGTGGATTTCGTGCACATGCTTGATGCGGTACGATCGATGCTCGAGCCGGTTCGGTGGCTCGCCAATTCCACATTCACGCCCGTCTGGGCGCCCGAGGGTCGGCCACGCTCATGATCAACGTCATCGATTTCATCAATACCAACCGCGACCGCTACGTACGCGAACTGAAGGACTATCTCGCCATCCCGTCGATCAGCGCGCTGCCAGAGCATCAAGCGGACATGAAGCGCTGCGCCGAGTGGACGGGCGCCGAGATGACCAAGGTTGGCCTCGAGAACGTGCGCCTTGTAGAAACCCCCGGCAACCCGGTGGTTTATGGCGACTGGTTGCACGCCGAAGGCGCGCCGACCATTCTTTTCTACGGCCACTACGATGTGCAGCCGGTGGACCCGCTCGACTTATGGGAGTCGCCGCCGTTTGAGGCCACCGTGCGCGATGGCGAGATCTTCGCACGCGGCGCGGCCGACGACAAAGGCCAGGTGTTCATGCACTTCAAGGCGATTGAAGCGCACATGAAACAGAACGGTCGCCTGCCGGTGAACCTCAAGGTGATCATTGAAGGCGAGGAAGAAGTGGGGTCGAACAATCTCGACGACTTCATTCGTGCAAACAAGGCGCAATTGGGCGCCGACGTGGTGGTGATTTCTGACTCGGCGATGTTCGAGCGGGGCATTCCGTCGATCTGTTACGGGCTGCGCGGGCTCACGTACTTCCAGATCGACCTGCGTGGGTCGAACAGCGACCTGCACTCGGGCGTCTTCGGCGGATCCGTCGCCAATCCCGCAATGGTGCTGGCGCAGATGCTGGCGCAGATGCGCGACAAGGGCGGCCGCATCAAGATTCCTGGCTTCTATGACGACGTTCGGGAGTTGACGGAAGCAGAGCGCGCGGAGTGGCGCAAGTTGCCGTGGAATGACACGCGCTACCGTAAGGAGCTGGGCGCCCCGAAGTTATTCGGCGAGTCGGGCTACACAACCCTGGAGCGCCGATGGGGCCGGCCCACCTTCGAGGTGAACGGGCTGCTCAGCGGCTTCACCGGCGAGGGCGCCAAGACTGTGTTGCCGGCCACCGCCATGGCCAAGGTCAGCATGCGACTGGTGCCCGACCAGCATCCGGACAAAATCGCCACCCTGTTCGAGGAGTACGTGCGCAAGGTCGCGCCCAAGACTGTGGAGTTGAAGGTCACCCGCATGCACGGCGGCAAGCCGTGGATGGCCGACTTCGACAACATCTATGTGCGTGCCGCAGGCCGTGCCATCGAGCAGGGCTTCGGCAAGGCGCCGGTGTTCTGCCGCGAAGGCGGATCGATTCCGGTGGTCTCGACGTTCCAGGAAGAGCTGGGCATTCCATCAGTGCTCTTCGGCGTCGGCCTGCCCGACGAAAATGCGCACGCGCCGAACGAGAAACTGGACCTTGCCAACTTCCACGGCGGAATCGTCTCAGCCGCAATTCTCTACGAGGAAATCGGCAGCAGGAAGTGACAGCCGACGACCCTGGACCCCTGGACCCCTGGACCCCTGGACCCCTGCGATGGCCCAGGCCAGTCCGAGGCCAATCGTGCCCCCCGCCAACGCCAGCAGGCCAACCTGCTTGAGGACAAGGCCCTTGACGTTGGAGCCCTGCGCCCCCAGCGCCATCCGAAGGCCGAACTCGCGGGTGCGTTGCGATACGGTGAACGCAAGCACCCCGTAGAGACCGATGGCAGCCAGCAGCGTTGCCAGTGTCGCAAACGCGGCCGACATCGTACTGATCAGCCGATCGAGGAAGACATTCTCCCGCACCTGCTGCGTCATCGTCTTGAGTTCCTCCACGGGGAGGTTCGGGTCAACCTTCGAGACGATCGTTTTCACGGACCTGAGGAACTGGCCGGGTTCAATCGCTGTGCGGACGTAAAACGACATCGAGCCGATACGTTCATCCTGGCGATAGGGTGTGAAGAACAGTGCGGGCAGCAGGCATGATTCGAGCAGGAGTTGGCCGATCAGGCGGCGGCGACTGGCGCCAATCGAGAGCCGCACTGCCATCTCGTTCGCTCGTGCGGCCGACCGCGCCAGGAGCAGGTTCGCGATGTTGGCGCAGGCGATCAGGAGGACGACGCCAGTGACCGCAAAGAGCAGGTTCAACGGCGTGCTCGCCTCTTCGTGCACCGAGCTTTGGCCACGCTGACCCGCTGTCAGGATGATGGGTTTGTTGCGGAAGCGCTCCATTGTGGCTTCGCTCATGCCGGTCTGCAACGGCGCTTCAACTTCGTTGACGATGGTGCGATACCGGGTGGAGATCTCCGTTTGCGCGGCGTCGATTGTCAAAATCCTTGAAGGCGCCTTCCATCTGCGTTCGCATCGTGATCGGAACAAAAATTTCGGGGTTCGAACCCAGCGTGGTGCTTGTGAACCCCTCGGGCGCAACGCCCACAATGGTCAGGGATCGGCCGTTCGCGATGATCGACCTGTTGAGAACCGAGGCATCAGCGGCAAATCGGGCCACCCAGTACGCGTGGCTCAAGACGACGACCGAAGACTCGCCCACGGCACCGTCGTCCCCAGGGCCCAGCAGCCGCCCAAGAGCGGGTGCAAGGCCCAGCGTCGGAAAGTAGCTGCCCGACACCAGCATGCCTTCGCCGTTCAGGGTCTGGCCCTCGTACGAGAGGTTGGTGCCGAAACTACGATGCGCCGCCAGGCCGGAGAAGACCCTGGCATCACGCTCGAGGTCGCGAAACATCGCGTAGCTGAATACCTCTTCGCAGCTTCCGGCCTGGCTGCACGACTGTGAGCCGGGCTTTGGACCAGGTGCAGAGAGGTTCACAAGCCTCTCGGGCGACTGCACCGGCAGCGGCCGCAGGAGCATCTGATTGAAGAGTGAGAAGATAGCGGTGTTCGCACCAATCCCAAGGGCCAGTGACACCACGGCAATCGTGGTGACAAAAGGGGCTTTGAACAACGTGCGCAAGGCGAATCTGAGGCTGGTCATTGCTTCCATGAGACGAAAAAGCATTGTCCGGAGTTGGGCCTTAATCGCTTTCGCGTTGACGTTGGGAGCAGCGGTGTGGTCCTACATGGCCGGGGGCACCGTCCGCGTTTTGATTGACGGAGCTGGCGGGCTGGGCGATTCCGGACAGGCGCTGGACGCGCTGCGGGCCTCGCTCGATCGCTGGGGGCGTCTTGCGCCGGTCATTTACGTGGCCGCGGTAGTGATTGAAGTGCTGGTGGCGCCTCTGCCGGGGACGTTACTGTACGCGCCCGCCGGCGCACTGTTCGGCGGGTTTATGGGGGGCACGTTGTCGCTCATCGGGAATACGCTGGGTGCGGCGATTGCGTGTGGAGTGGGAAGCGCGATCGGCGAGGCCGCCCTGGCGCGTCGGGTGGACGGGACGAAGGCCGCGCAGTACCGCGACGCGATTCGCGCGCGGGGTTTGTGGGTGGTGCTGCTGTTGCGCGTCAATCCCCTGACATCGTCGGATGTCGTTTCCTACATGGCCGGCGCGGTCGGCGTGCCCGTGTGGCGGGTGGTGCTGGGCACGTTCATCGGCATGGCGCCGCTCTGTTACGCGCAGGCGTACCTGGCGGAGCAGATCTTCGAAATCCTGCCAGGCGCCGTTTACGTTCTGGTGGGCGCCGGCCTGTTGTATGTGGTGGCCCTGGTGGTCTGGCTGACCCGAAAGTAAGGAAAAATGACAGTCGCGGACATCACGTTCCTCTTCAACTACACCGAATCTGCCAACGAGCAGGTCTTCGACGCCGCAGCGGCGCTCTCCCACGAGCAAACTACCCGCGCGGTGGGAGGCAGCTTCCCGTCGATTCGCGAGACTCTTTCTCATATGGCCGCGGCCGACTGGATCTGGCTCTGTCGCTGGACCGGCGAAAGCCCCAAAGGCTGGCCCACCTGGGCCAGCGGCTCGGTGAGCGAGATTCATGAGGAATGGCGGCGCATCCATGCCGCACGCAAGGAATTCATCGGCGGCCTGACCGACGCCGACCTCGACCGAGAGATCTCCTTCACCCGCATCAATGGCGACGCCGATCGAGCAAGGCTCGGCTTCCTGCTCCTGCACGTGGCCAACCACGCCACCTACCACCGCGGTCAGGTGGCCAGCCAGATTCGTATGGTCGGCGGTGTGCCGCCTTCAACAGACTTGCTGCGGTTCCGGCCCAGCGCCTGAGCCCTTTTGCGCAGCCTCAACTGCGAATAAACGTGCCGTGCTTCAGGTCTGAGATCGCCTGGCGAATCTCGTCTTGCGTGTTCATGACGATGGGGCCGTGCCAGGCGACGGGTTCGCCCAGGGGTTTGCCAGAGACGAGCAGGAAGCGAATACCCTCTGGCCCGGCTTGCACCGTCACTTCGTCACCGCGATCGAACAGCACCAGCGAGCGATTGCCCGTCAGGTCGAGCACCGGGGCTTCGTCGATCTCGCCGGTGGTGTCTGTGAGTACGCCTTGCGGCGCAGACGCATCCCGAAACGACCCGGCACCGGCAAAGACGTACGCAAACGCGTGCCGCGTGGTCTCGACCGGCAGCGTCTTGCGAACCCCCGGCGGGACCGAGACATCCAGATACACCGGGTCTGCCGCGATCCCATCCACCGGACCACGCTTCCCCCAGAACCCGCCACACACAATCTTCACCCGCGTCCCATCGTCGTCCACGACAACAGGGATGTCGGTGGCATGCACCTCCTGATAGCGGGGCGCGGTCATCTTGAGCGCGGCCGGCAGGTTGGCCCAGAGCTGGAAGCCGTGCATGCGCCCTTCCGCGTCACCGGTGGGCATCTCCTGGTGGATGATGCCGCTTCCCGAGGTCATCCACTGCACGTCGCCGGCAGTCAGCGCGCCCTCGTTGCCAAGGCTGTCGCCGTGGTGGACCGTGCCGGCCAGGACGTAGGTGATCGTCTCAATGCCGCGATGCGGGTGCCAGGGAAACCCTGCGAGATAGTCGGACGGCCGATCGGCTCTGAAATCATCGAACAGCAGGAATGGATCGAACTCCGATGTGGTGCCGAAGCCAAAGCCTCGATGCAATTTGACGCCGGCGCCTTCCATGGTGGGCTGCGCAGAAACGATGCGTGAGACGGGACGAATCGACATGGGGGCCTCTCCCCTGATTGTAAAACGCTTGTGCGCCAGGACCCCAGGACCCCGACCGATCGCAGCGCGCTGGCCGGGTCCACCTTCATCGCGCGGCGAGCAGGCAGCGCGCCTGCGACAATTGCGATGAGCAGCAGCAGCGCCGACACGCCCACGTTGCCGGTTCGCTCGGCCACCACCAGCGAGACCACGCCGGTCGCTATTTCACCGCAGGTTCCGCCAGCGACACCGCGAGCAGCACCAGTTGCTGGGCGCCTGTCTTGGCCGAATCGATGTGCGCCCATTCCTGAAGCGTGTGTCCGCCGCCGCCGCGGGATCGACCCACCGAGATTGCGGGAATCTTGAGGACGACGCCGACGTTGGCATCGGTCGAGCCGGTGGGAATGGCCTCGCGCCCCGCGGGCATGGGCACGTCAAGGAAGCGCAGCACATCAATCGCGGTCTGCACCAGCGGATGCGCCCGCTGTTCGGTGAGCTGATCGGGGCGCCCACCGGCTTCCGACTTCTGAATCCACTCCCGCACAAACGTCACGCGGTAGATCTTGCCGGCGGCTTCACACTTGGCCACGATGGCCGCGTCCAGTGTTTGAAGCATCTCGGCATCAACCGTCCGCAGGTCCACGGTGAACGTCACTTCCTGGGGGATGGCGTTCACCACGTTGCCGCCCGAGAGCATGCCGCCCACGTTGTAGATCGCGGGTATCGGATCATTGGCCGGGGGCAGGGGCACGGTGTAGATGTCGGTGATGCACTGGGCGGCGGCGCGCACCGTGTTGGGCTGGTCGCGCGAGTTCAGCGTATGCGCACCCTCGCCGGTGAACTTCATGCGCGACCAGTAGATGCCGAGCGCACCGTAGTTGACCGGGCCCAGCGCGCCATCAACGCCGACGAGCATGTCGGTAAGGCCCGGGTGTTTCTCGGCCCAGTGGTACATCCCCTTGAGGCCCACCTCCTCCTGCACGGTGAACAGGAAGATGATGTCGCCCCTGGTCACAATCTTCGCGTCGCGCAACGCCCGCATCGTCTGCAACTGGCTGGCGATCGACGCCGTGTTGTCGAAGACCCCCGGTGCGTGTAACGTGCCGTTGTCTTCGCGCCGTACCTTGAGTGGCGTGTCGAGCGGGTGCACCGTGTCCATGTGGGCGGCAAACACGACCGTGGGTCCGCCGCCGGTCCCCTTGCGCACAGCCCAGACGTTGCCCATCTCATCGGTTTCCGGTGTAAGGTCGAGCTTGCGGAGTTCCGCTTTCACGTAGTCGGCGCGCTTCTGCTCATGGCCCGATGTGCCGGGAATCTCGGTCAGCCGAATCCATTCTTCCACCTGGGCGTCAAAGTGTCGGTCGATGTACGTGAGCGCCTGTTTGACGTCGGCGCGCGCGGCGATCGCCGGTGAGAACTTCGTGGGGAAGGGCGCCTGAGCGGCCCAGATGTGGCCGGCCGAGGTCAAAAGAACGCCAAAGAGCACAAGAGGGAATATTCGGGACATCCCGCGCATTATAGAATCAGGCGCGTAAAGGACGCCTGCCGTGCCCAAGAAAATCTGCGACAACATCCTCGACGCGATCGGCCAGACACCCATGGTGCGCATCAATACCCTGACCAGGGGCGCGATTGCTGCCACGGTGCTGGCCAAGGTCGAGACATTTAACCCCGGCAACTCGATCAAGGACCGCATGGCCCTGAAGATGATCGAGGATGCCGAGCGGGACGGCCGACTCAAGTCCGGGGGGACCATCATCGAAGGTACGTCGGGCAACACGGGGATGGGCCTGGCCATCGCCGCCGTGGTCAAGGGCTACAAGTGCATTTTCACCACCACCGACAAGCAGTCCAAAGAAAAGGTGGACGCCCTCCAGGCGCTGGGCGCCGAGGTTATCGTGTGCCCGACCAACGTCGAACCCGAAGATCCGCGTTCGTACTACTCGGTGTCGTCACGGCTTGAACGGGACACGCCGAATTCATGGAAGGCGAACCAGTACGACAATCTGTCGAACTCGCAGGCCCACTATGAACAGACTGGCCCCGAGATCTGGGACCAGACCGACGGTCGCATCACCCACCTGGTCTCGGGCGTTGGTACCGGCGGCACGATCTGCGGCGCCGGCCGGTTTCTCAAGGAAAAGAACCCGAAGATTCAGGTGCTGGGCATCGACACCTACGGCTCGGTGTTCAAGAAGTACAAAGAAACCGGCATCTTCGACAAAAACGAGATTTATCCGTACGTCACCGAAGGGATCGGCGAAGACTTCCTGCCGCAGAACGTGGACTTCTCGATCATCGACCACTTCGAGAAAGTGACTGACAAGGACGCGGCCGTGATGACGCGCCGGATTTCACGCGAGGAAGGCATCTTCGCGGGCAACTCCGCCGGGTCGGCGATGGCGGGCCTGCTGCAGATGAAGGCGCGCTTCAAGGCCGGCGATGTCGTGGTCGTCATCTTTCACGACCACGGCACACGGTACCTCGGCAAGATGTTCAACAACGACTGGATGCGCAAGATGGGCTACCTCGACAAGTCGGGGCTGACCGGGCGTGATCTGGTAACAGCGAAAAAGACCGTGCCGATGTTGTCCATCGACACCACCGACACCGTGGCCCACGCGGTGCACGTGATGACCGAACACGATTTTTCGCAGATCCCGGTCATGCAGGCGGGACGCCTGGTCGGTTCCATCAATGAAGGCCGGTTGTACGGCGCGCTGGTCAAAGACCCAGCCATTCGCACCCAGCCTGTGTCGTCGATCATGCAGTCGGCGTTTCCATTCGCCGACATCTCCACTGGTATCGATGCGCTGGCGTCGATGCTGACGGCCGACAATCCCGCGGTTCTGGTTCGCGACTTCAAGAGTGACGAGACCTACGTCATCACCCGCTCCGACATCGTGAGAGCGCTGGCCTGAAGGAATTCACACAAGGCGTGAAGGTCGTGACGGAACGGTGGTTCTTTAAGGGGCTACACGAGCCTTCCACTCCTTCATGCCTCGTGTGAACCTGGAGAATGAACCTGGAGTGACAATGCGAAAACGACTCGTGAGCGGCGTGGTGACGACGATGTGTGTTGTGGTGTTCGCTGCTTCGTGTGGTGGGCCCGCGTCGGGTTCGCCGTCGCAAGCGATGTACGACCAGTTCGACCGCGACTGGCAGTACTGGATGGCCCAGCACCCGGAGGTCGCCGTGAGCCTTGGCGTTCCTGGCGGCGAGGGGCGATGGACCGACTACTCCGCAGACGCCATCGCGTCGCGCGCCACCTACGTGCGTGAGAGCCTCGAACGGCTCAAGTTCGTGGACCGGTCCACGCTCGGCGAGGCCGACCAGCTCAATTACGACTTGTACCGGCAGATGCTGGAAACGGCCGTGGAGGGGCTGGACCTTCAGAACGACGCGATTCCCATCAGAGGTGTGACCGCCCGCAACCTGATGATGCCCATGAACCAGATGGAGGGCATGCAGCAGGACATTCCCCGGACGATCGCGCTGATGCCCGCCCAGACGGCCGGGGACCTCTCGAATATCGTGGCTCGCCTGCGGGCCATTCCCGCAGTTGTCGACCAGACCATCGCATTGATGCGGGAAGGCCTGGTGGAAAAAATGACGCCGCCCCGGGTTGCGTTGCGCGATTTGCCTGGCCAGGTACTGGCGCAGGTGGTGGACGAGCCGCTCAGCAGCCCGATGCTCTCGGCGTTTGTGACCCGTCCGACGGGCGTGCCTGAATCCGAATGGTCCGGACTGGTGGAACAGGCCATCTCCGCGTATCGACAGCAGGTGGCCGTGGCGTTCCGTCGGTTACACGCATTTCTGGTGGACGACTATCTGCCGGCATGCCGGGAATCGATTGGCGCCAACGCCCTGCCGAAAGGCGATGCGCTCTATCAATACAACGCGAAGTGGCACACCACGACGGTGAAAACGCCGAAGGAGATTCACGAGGTCGGACTGGCCGAGGTGGCGCGCATCCGGGCCGAGATGGAGAAAGTTATCGCGCAGGCCGGCTACGCGAATCGCTTTGACGACTTCGTGCGTTTCCTGCGTACCGACCGGCGCTTCTACTACACGGATGCCAACGCGCTGGTCAGCGGCTACCGCGACGTGGCGAAGCGCGCGGATCCCGAACTGGCGAAGCTGTTCGGGCGGCTCCCCGGCACGCCCTACGGCGTGACCCGCGTGCCGGATGCCGTGGCCCCGTCGCAGACCACGGCCTACTACGAGCCCGGGTCACTGGTCGCGGGCCGGCCGGGCTACATGTTCGCGAACACGTACAAACTCGACGCGAGGCCGAAGTACGAGATGGAAGCGCTGACACTGCACGAGGCCGTGCCCGGTCACCACCTGCAGATTGCGATCGCGCAGGAACTGACCGGCCTTCCGGAGTTCCGCAAACACTCGAGTTACACCGCGTACGTCGAAGGCTGGGCGCTTTATGCCGAGCGGCTTGGTGAACCAATGGGCTTCTACAAGGACCCGTATTCGAAGTTCGGCCAACTGACGTACGAGATGTGGCGCGCGGTCCGACTGGTCGTTGATACGGGCCTGCACACCATGGGCTGGACACGGCAACAGGCCATCGATTTCTTCCTCAGGAACACGGCCAAGACCCAACAGGACATCTCAGTCGAAGTCGATCGGTACATCGTCTGGCCCGGTCAGGCGCTGGGCTACAAGATGGGGGAGATCAAGCTGCGTGAACTCCGGACGATGGCCGAGGCGCAGCTCGGCCCGGCCTTCGACATCCGCGCCTTCCACGACGAAATCCTCGCCTCGGGCGCGGTACCCCTCGACGTGGTTGAGGCACGGGTCAAGGCCTGGGTCGGCCGCGCGACGATCCGCTGAGCCTAGGCTTGGAATGGCGTAGCCAAGATGGCGTGATTGGCGTTCGGTCGCACCGTGCGTCTGTCTATGTTCAGCTCGTGATCAGGTATGTCAACTCCATCAGCGACGCTTTTCTGTCGGTTCGGCAAATGCCCGGAGGCATAATCCTTCCCGGGGAGAATCGACGGTACCGTGAGGAGCCGACTGTCATTGAGGATCTGCATTTCGTTCCGGAACGTAAAGCCTCGCTTGGCTGGGCCTGGCAGGATGAGCAACGCGTGTGGGGCTCCGTGGAGCTCGCCCAACATGTGATGAACCGACTCCTGCGGCGATTGCTCTCGACGTGACGGGCGGCCCAACACGCCGTGCAGCCGACGGCGGCGCGTGCAATGATGATGGCGCCGCCGCGGCTGATGCCGCACGTTCGGCAGACTCCAATTGGACCGAGATGAGTTGAATTTCATGAAGCCCAAGGCCTACATCGAGACATCGATTGTCAGCTACCTGACCGCGTGGCCAAGTCGGGACCTCGTCTTGGCCGCGCACCAGCAGGTGACTCGCGATTGGTGGGCCAGTCGAGGGACCTTCGAATTGTTTGCCTCGCAGTTCGTTCTTGACGAAGCTGCAGCTGGCGACGCGCAGGCAGCAGCCGGGCGGCTCGCAACACTCATGGACATGACCGTTCTCGAAATCACGGAGGACGCGATCGTTCTGGCCCAGAGGCTGATCGTCGGCGGCGGTCTGCCTTCGCAGGCCCGGATCGATGCACTCCATGTTGCGATGGCGGCCGTTCACGGCATGGACTACTTATTGACCTGGAATTGCCGGCATATCGCTAATGCCATTGCGTGGCAAGATTGAAGAACTGTGCCGCGCGGGCGGCTTCGAGCCGCCGACAATTTGCACGCCCCTCGAATTGCCAAAGGAGTAGCCGTCATGGAATCCGATCCGATCGTTGACGAGATCCACGCCGTCCGTGAGGTCCTCTCGCGAGCGTCTGGTGACGACATTCGCAAGATCGCTGAAGCGGCCAAGGCCCGGCAGGCGGAGAGCGGCAAGAAGACCGTGCGACTTCCTTCGCGGAAGGCGAAGGCGGTACGACAGGCGTCCTGAACGCAAAGCAACTCGCTGCCGAACACGCAAATGGAGCCGACGCGCCGCTGAAGGTCGGCGGCGCGCGGCTCATTTGCAACGTTGGACGGACGACGCGATTGAGAAAGGGCGTTGCTATGCGAAAGGCAGACCTCACCGCGGTCATTGTGACGCTATTCGTGGCCGCCAGTGCCTTCAGTGTTGTGGCTCGCGTACTGAGCGCGGCACCGTTGCAAGGCACGGCTCCGCGCACGGCTCGTCCCGCGCACGAACGCCTGGCGGTTCTCGAAGGAACGTGGACGAAGGAGAATCTGCCAGCAGGTGAGAGCTTTCGCGACACGTGCGCTTGGCTTCCAGAAGGGCGGCGTCACATGATCTGTGTGCAGCGCGCCGAATCGCCGCGTGGGGCTTCTGAGCAGATGGCCATCTTCAGCTACCGCGGCGCCGATTCAACGTACCTGCTGACGGTTCTCCTGGCGAACGGACAAGTCTGGAGGTACGAAGGCCGGCCAGATGCCGACCGCTGGATCTTCGAACTGGTTTCGAGCCAACCGGGCTCGCCACGGATACGCCAAATACTCATTCCTGCGGGAGATACCATTCGATTCCTTATGCTCAAGCCACCAGCGGTGTTCGACGTCGATCTGGTGCTGCGCCGTGACCGTGAACAACACACGGCGGTCGGTCACCGAGCCTTGAGCTCCCGCAACACCTCGACGGCATCGACAAGGCGGCCCGCCGCGACGTCAGACTCCGATTGACCGAGCGCCTGATGGAGCGCAGCGCGGTCAGCCTCATCCAGCCAGTCGCCAGGGTCCAGTGGCAACAAGGTCACGGTGGTGCCCTCGGGCAGATTTGTTGGGGAATCCACGACAATCCGGCCGTCTCGCACGAAGGCGGTAATCGTCATTCCCGGAGCGTAGCATTGTGAACAACCGCCTAACAAGCGCATGGGGCCGACGGCGGCGGAATGATGTACAACATGGGCACCGAGCCGCCGCGGCTCATGCGCAACGTTAGACGTCGGGGCCAGCACGGGTGTAGATTGGACGGATGAAAGCCGGGCGAATCTACGTGGACACGTCGGTGCTCGGCGGGTGTTTCGATGTGGAGTTCGCCGAGTGGTCGAATGGGCTGGTCGAGGATTTTCGGCGGGGCGTGTTTCGCCCCGTACTCTCGGATCTGACGGCCATCGAAGTCGCCAGCGCACCGGCGCGAGTCCAGGATCTGCATCGGGAGGTGGTCACGCTCGGCGAAGTGATAGCCGCCACCGAGGAAGTCGTCACATTGGTCAAGGCGTACGAAGACCACCATATTCTGGGCCCTCGGTATCGCAATGATCTGCTGCATATCGCCCTCGCGACGGTATCGGCGGTTGACGTTGTGGTGAGTTGGAATTTTCGCCACATGGTCCGGCTGGACAAAATTCAATTGTTCAACGGTGTGAACATCGAGCGGGGCTATCGGGCGGTGGCTATTTATTCACCACGGGAGGTAACGACCCATGGACGAGATGAAAACGATTCGGGCGGTTGAAATGGTGCGCCAAATTCGCGACGACTTGGTGCGCGAGTGGGCGGACAAGTCGCCGGCTGAATTGGTGGCCATTCTCAACCGAGCGGGCGCCGCGGCTCGTGAGGAAGCCTTTCGTTCACACCGAGATCCGACGTCTAACCCACGAATGGAGCCGACGCGCCGCTGAGCAGCGGCGGCGCGCGGCTCATTCGTAGCGTTGATATGGCTGTCTTCTGTCAAGTAGACAGAGCAGTACCGCCTCGACGTGTCGAGTCGTTTCTCAGCCCGC
>ENA-ORBV01001285-ORBV01001285.1-microbial-mat-metagenome-genome-assembly--contig:-NODE-1285-length-56342-cov-8.138310_pt1 | contig 56342 bp, 57 predicted proteins | sample MGYA00237777_ERZ505514 | MGnify/ENA primary metagenome ERZ505514 (study PRJEB26160, sample SAMN06269048) | microbial mat metagenome | isolation source: Oligotrophic lake microbial mat | place...
TTTTCAAGCAGAAGACGGCATACGAGATTCGCCTTAGTCTCGTGGGCTCGGAGATGTGTATAAGAGACAGAGCTACGACGGCGTCGGCCGCTATCGAAAGACCGAGAATGCCAAACCCCTAGACGTCTCCGGCGGGCTGCCCGACGGCAGCAAGTTTACCGGCGTCGATGGCCTCCAACAGGCGCTGCTCAAACGGCCCGAAGTTTTCGCCGGTACCTTCACCGAAAAGTTAATGACCTACGCGCTTGGCCGCGGCGTGGAAACCACCGACGCCCCCGCGGTCCGTAAAATTGTGCGACAAACAAAGGAGAAGGATTTCAAGTTTTCATCCTTCATCCTCGGCATCGTCAACAGCACCCCGTTTCAAATGAGGAGATCGTCATGATCGTAACCAAGAAGGCCCTTCACCGCCGGACCCTGTTGCGCGGCCTCGGCACGTCGCTTGCCCTGCCGCTGCTCGACGCGATGGTCCCGTCCATGACGGCGCTTGCCGCCACCCCCGCGAAGCCCATCCGCCGCCTCGGATTCGTTTACGTCCCCATGGGCGCATACCGCAAGGAATGGACCCCGGCAACGCTCAGCGGCCCGCTCGGCGAACTCACGCCCACGCTGAAATCCCTTGAGGCCGTCAAGGACTATCTCACGGTCGTCACGAATCTCGAACTGCGCAACTCCTATCCCGGCACGCACGCCACCTCCAATGCGGGCTTCCTCTCCGCCGCCACCGCCAAGTGGACCGAGAGCACGGACTACCATCTCGCCACCACCGCCGACCAGATCGCCGCGCAGACCATTGGCCAGGCCACTCGCTTGCCCTCGCTCGAACTCGCCATGGACCTGTTGACCACCGTCGGCCAGTGCGATAACGGTTACGCCTGCGTCTATCAGAACAACCTCTCCTGGTCGTCGCCAACGACGCCGCTTCCCGCCGAAGCCCACCCGCGCATCGCCTTCGAACGCCTTTTCGGCGAAGGCGGTCCCGCCGCCGATCGGCGCGCCGAACTGCACAAAGATTCCAGCCTGCTCGATTGGGTCCGGGACGACATTGCCCGTCTGCAAAAAAAGCTCGGACCCAGTGATCGCGGCAAGGTCTCGCAGTACCTCGACACGGTTCGTGAAGTGGAGCGCCGCGTCCAAAAAGCCGAGGCCGAAGCCGCCGGATCGAATCAGAAAGACCTTGACCGGCCCATCGGTGTTCCCACTTCGTACGCCGATCACGCCCGCCTCATGTTCGACCTCCAGGTACTCGCCCTCCAGGGCGATGTCACGCGCGTTATCACGTTCCAGTTGGCGCGCGAAGCCAGCACCCGCACGTACGGCGAAATCGGCGTGTCCGATCCGCACCACCCGCTTACCCACAATGGCGGTGACGTCGAAAAGCTTATGAAAGTGGCCAAGATCAACGCCTTCCACGTTTCGCTATTCGCGTATTTCCTGGAAAAGCTGAAGGCCACGCCCGACGGCAACGGCACATTGCTCGACCACTCCACCTATCTCTACGGCAGCGGAATGGGCGACGCGGACAAGCACGACCACACCAACCTGCCCATCCTCGTCGCTGGCGGGGCCAGCGTCAAGGGTGGACGCCACGTTCGCTACGACAAGGCCGAGCCGCTGGCCAACCTGCACCTCACAATGCTCGACAGGGCCGGCGTCCGGCTCGACTCCTTTGCCGACAGCCGCGGCAAAATTAAAGAACTCCTGGAGCCCTTAACGCTGTGAAGGCCGCCGCATTCCTTATCGCCATAACCCTCACGGCCGCCACCAATCCCGATGGCACCACGGACCTTCATTGGGCCGCCCATAATGACGATATCGAATCGGCCCGCCGCCTCCTGAAAGCAGGCGCGGATGTTAAAGCCGCCAACCGTTACGGCGTTACCCCGCTCTCCGAAGCATGCATCAACGGAAATGGCGCCATGGTGGAGATTCTGCTGAAGGCAGGCGCCGATGCGAACGGCGCGCTCCCGAGCGGCGAGACGATGCTCATGGTAGCCTCCCGCACCGGAAAAGTCGAAGCCGTACGCGCGCTGATCGCCGCCGGCGCCAACGTCAACGCCAAGGAGACGCGAGGCAGCCAGACTGCCCTCATGTGGGCCGCTGCCGAGGGTAACGGCGAAACCGTCGGAGCCCTCCTTCACGCCGGAGCCGAACTAAACACTCGAGTCGATTCCGGATTCACGGCTTTCTTGTTCGCCGTCCGCGAAGGCCACATCGGCGTTGTCCGGACCCTGCTGAAAGCGGGTGTCGACGTCAACGAAACCGTCCTGCCAGGGCTACTATCCGGGAAGAAATTCGGCCAAGTTCGCGCCGGTCCGCGTACCGGAACCAGTGCGCTCGTCATCGCCGTCACGAACGCCCACTACGAACTCGCCGCGCATCTGCTTGACGCCGGCGCCGATCCCAACGCCGCCATTCCTGGCATCACCGCCCTCCACATCGTCACCGGCGTCCGCAAGCCCGGCCTTGGCGATAATGATCCTTCGCCCGACGGTTCCGGCAACATGACCAGTATCGACTTCGTCCGCAAAATGGCCGCCAAGGGCGCGAATCTTAACGCCCGCATGACGAAGCGGATCGCCATCGGGATGACCGGGATAAACACCATGGGCGCCACGCCATTCTTCATGGCCGCCCGCAGCGCCGACGCCGAACTGATGCGCGTCTTGGCCGAACTTGGCGCCGATCCGAAAATCAACAACGCCGACAACGCCACGCCGCTGATGGCCGCCGCGGGCCTGGGTACTCGCTCCCCTGGCGAAGACGCCGGGACCGAGGCCGAGGTGCTGGAGGCGATTCAGGCAGCGCTCGACTTTGGCAACGACATCGACGCCGTCGACAACAACGGCGAAACCGCCATGCACGGCGCGGCCTATAAGAACTCTCCGAAGGCTGTGGGACTGCTCGCCGCCAAAGGCGCCAAGCGCGAAGTGTGGGACAAGCCGAACAAGAACGGCTGGACGCCGTTGCGCATTGCCGAAGGCTACCGCTTCGGCAACTTCAAGCCGTCACTGGTCACCGTCGCCGCTTTTCACGGGCTGCAGTAGATCCACGATCGCCTGCTGCTTGAACTTGACCGCCCACTCGAGCGGCGTCTTTCGCTGGTCATCGTCGACGGCGTTTCGCTTCGCTCCCCGTTCCAGGAACAACGCGGCATTGGCGACATCTCCGCGCCGTGCAAAGTGGTGCAGCGGAGTCGCCTCCAGCCAGTCGCGGTGGTTCGGGTTCATGCCGTGCGCGAATAGCAGGTCCGTAATGGCGCGCGTCTTTCCGCCGACGCCAACCTGTTTGGCCAGCGCCGGCCGGTACCGCAGCAACAGGCGCACAAACGGCTCATGCCCTTCCTCCGCCGCGTAGCAGAGCGCCTGCGGGTCATTAGCCAATTTCGGATTGGCCTGTAGCATCGCCGACGCCGTCATCGTATCGCCGTAGTAAGCCAACAGTTCCAGGGACCGCGCCGCGCCATGCGACGCCAAGAGATCGACCATCGGCTGATCGCCACCGCGAATGGCCGCGCTCAAAGTATCGGCCGAACTCTCCACCGGAACATTTGGAAGCGCTCCTCGCGAGAGAAGCAACTCGACGATCTCCCGATGCCCATTGCAAACCGCCATGTGCAGCGCATGACCGCGCCGCGCAATGCCCTCTTCGGGCAGGTTCGGATCTGCGCCATTATCCAATAGCAACCGGACAATTTCGATATGCCCGCCCGCGGCGGCGTTCCGCAGAGGTGTCCCCGAACAGGCGTAGTAAGTGACGTAATCGGAAGGTCGATTCGCCAGCGCCGCGTCTTCCTTCACCAACTCCCGAACCCGTTCCATGTCGCCCAGATACGAGGCGGTGCAGATGTCAAAGTAAGCGCCCCGCTCACGCAGCCGGGCCAGCACCTCCCGCGGCTTCGTCTTCGTACTCGCGGGGACGTCCCGCCAGCCGCGATACAGGTAATCGCCGTTTGTCAGTTGAACCGGGCGCGCCCCGTCCGGCCGTTTGGCGTTGATGTCCGCGCCCCGTTTCAGCACCTCGTCAATGACCGCCAACTGCCGCGTCATCACCGCCCAATGAATTGGCTGATTTCCCCGTTCATCGGCCGCATGAATCAACTCCGGCCCGGCATCCAGCAGCTTCCGCAATTTCCGGATGTTCTTCTCCCGAATCGCCGCGCCAGCGGCTTCGCCCCGCCCATCCTGGCGCTCCTCCAGCAACTTGATCATCTCCGTAAAACCGCGATCCCGGGCGACGCTTAGCAGCGTGTCATTAACCGCCAGGCTCAATGGATCGCCGGGGTAGCTGAGCAACAGCGTCGCCGCCTTCACCTGATTCTCACGCACCGCGAAGTACAGCGGAGTCCGGTAATTGTAGTGGCAACGTACGAGCGACGGGTCTGTTTTCAGCAGCCGCCGCATGACGCGCAAGTCGCCGCTGGCCGCCGCGCGAAATAGCTTCCAAACATCGGTTCCCGTACCGGTCGACCACAGCAAAGGCTCTTTCTTCCGCAATTCCGGGGGGCGGCGCATAGGTAGATTATGGCGCGGGACCGGCGACGAGAGCCAGCCCTTTTCCATGGAACCATTTCAAACCTTGCGTGCCTGGTTGGCGCTGGGGCCTCACTCAGGCGGATCTGCTTTCGCTGGCCCCGTGGCTAAATGAGCTTGATTGCGACGAGTGGGACAAGCAAATGGTCAAAGGACTTCTCGCCCGGCGGGCGTGGTATCGCACGGGTCGCGAAAGTGAAGCGCGATGTACCCGAAGACGGCTCATTGATGCAGTAGGTCGCGGACCTCCTGGAAAACCCCGGTCAACATCGGTTGGGTGAGGCGGCCGGTTTGGGTGTTCTGTTGGCTGGGGTGGTAACTGCAGAAGAGCGTGGGCGCGAGGGCTGGAAAGACTGCGCCGTGAGCAAATGGGAAGGCGGCCTTACGCTGGCCTTTAATAGTCAGATAGGTGTCGAAAGCGATGCGGCCGAGGACAACGACGGCCTGGGCGTTTTTGAGGAGCTTCAACTCCCGTTCCAGATAGTGTTGGCAGGCGCGGATCTCTTCGGGTAGAGGCTTGTTACCGGGCGGAGCGCAGTGGACAGGACAGGTGATCCAGGCATCGGTTAGTTTCAGGCCGTCGTCTTTGCGGGTGCTGGCGGGTTGGCTGGCGAAGCCGGTATTGAAAAGAGCCTGGTAGAGGAAATCGCCGGAGCGGTCGCCGGTGAAGATGCGTCCGGTGCGGTTGGCTCCATGGGCGCCGGGGGCGAGGCCGATGACGATTAGCCTTGCCTCGGGATCCCCGAAAGAGGGGACGGGGCGGCCCCAGTATTCCTCGTCGCGGTAAGCGCGGCGCTTGACGCGGGCGACGGTCTGGCAGTGTTCGCGGAGGCGCGGGCACTGTTCGCAGTTGACGATTTGTTGTTGCAAGTCTTGCAGGCGCACTTCATTCAGAGTACGATGCTGGCATATGACAAGACGAACGGCAGTGGCGGCGGTGGCGGTAACGGTGGTTTCCGGAGCGGGTTCGAAGAAGCCCGCGCTGTTGGGCGGGGAGCCGGTGCGGAAGGCGGCATTCCCAGGCTGGCCCGTTTGGACTTCGAAAGATGAGGCGGCGTGGATGGACGTGCTGCGATCGGGGAAGTGGTACCGGGGATCGGGGAAGGCGGTGGACGCATTCGAAGCGAAGTTCGCGGCCGCGCTGGGGGCTCCGCATTGCCTGGCGGTGGCAAATGGCACGGCGGCGCTGTTGACGGCGCTGCACGGGTTGGACGTGCAGGCGGGGGACGAGGTGATTGTGCCGCCGTACACGTTCATTGCGACGGTGAATGCGGTGTTGGCGAAGTCGGCGTTGCCGGTGTTTGTGGACACGGACGCCCGGACGTTTCAAATGGACGCGTCGAAGATTGAAGCGGCGGTTACGGACCGGACGGTGGCGGTGATTCCGGTGCATATTGCGGGCGCGCCGCCAAACTTGGATAAGGTCATCGAAGTGGGGCGGCGGCGTAAATTGAAAGTGCTGGAAGACGCGGCGCAGGCGCATTTGGGCGAGTGGCGCGGACGTAAGTTGGGAACACTGGCGGATGCGGGCACTTTTAGCTTCCAGGCGTCGAAGAATTTGAATGCGGGCGAGGGCGGCGCGGTGGTTTCTTCCGATTCCGATTTCATTGAGCGGTGTTATGCGTATCACACAAACAGCAGCCCGCGGAAGGGTTCACGAACCAGCCCGGCGCAGGGGGTGAACCTGCGATTAACGGAGTTTCAGGCGACGCTTTTGACGACGCAGATGGAGCGGCTGGAGGCGCAGGCGAAGATGCGGGACGCCAATGCCGCTTACCTGACAAAGTTACTCAGTGAAATACCCGGAATTACACCGGCTATGTTAGAGAACGGCTGTACACGGAGTGCGTGGCACTTATATATGTTCCGCTATGACGCGGCGCAGTTTTCGGGGATGCCGCGGGCGCGGTTCCTGGCTGCCTTGGGAGCGGAAGGGGTACCGTGTTCGAGCGGTTACGGGCCTTTGAACAAACAGCCGTTTCTGGAGAATGTCTTGCAGGGGCGGGGTTACCAGCGGCTGTTTCCGGCGGAGCGGCTGCGACAGTGGAGAGAGCGGAACGAGTGTCCGGTGAATGACCAGCTGTGCGCGGAAGCGGTGTGGTTTACACAGAACATGTTACTGGGAGGACGGACGGATATGGAGCAGATTGCGGCGGCGATTTCGAAGATAGGCGCGCATTCCGCGGAGTTAAAACGCGGTTGAGGCCGGCCGCAATGTCAATTGACAAGCCCTCCTGCGTTGTGATGGGATGTGACCCATTGAGAGCGACAAGCTGAGGAATGAGGGGAGTCCGATAATGCGGCAAAAGAAAATAAGCGGTTTGGCCGTGTGCGCCGCCGCGTTTATGTTCGGGGTTTCGCTGCCGGCGCAGACGACCGGTACGGGAACACTTGTTGGAACCATCACCGATTCCACGGCCGCCGTGGTGGCCGGCGCGAAGGTGACAGTGGTGAATGCGGCGACCGCGTTCACGTCGGAGACTCCGACAAGCCAGGAAGGCGCCTACTACATCCCCTACCTGACACCTGGGACGTACCGGATCACGGTGGAATCGCCTGGTTTCAAGAAGTATGTCCGCGACGCGGTCGTGATTCGCACTGGCGAAATTCCGCGCATCGATATACAGATGGAAGTGGGCGGCGTGACGGAGACTGTACAAGTTACCGGCGGTGTGCCGTTGCTGGATACCGAAACATCGGCGTCGGGCATGGTGATCTCCGGCGACACGCTGGTGGCGATTCCGGTCAGCCAAAAAAGACCGGTGCGGATGATGTACTACTATCCCGGCACTAACTCGATTAACGGCTATCACGTGCTTGGGCAGCGGTCGCGAGCAATCGGCTATCAGGTCGACGGCGTGAATGGCAAAGAGCCGGGCATCGGCAACATCGGCGGTCCGAATGAGCAGGTGTCGCCAACACAGGACGCCTTTGAAGAAGTGAAGATTCATACAACCGGCATGCCGGCTGAGTATGGGCATTCGGCGGGCGGGCTGATGTCGATGGTGATGAAGTCCGGGACTAACGACTACCACCTGATCGCGGAGAACCGTCACATCAACAAGAGCATGATACACCGGAACTACCTGGAACAACTGCCGCGCACGAATCCGTTTCAATACAACGAATCGACCGGATTGTTTAGCGGCGTGGTGAAGATCCCGAAGCTGTACAGCGGAAAGGACAAAACGTTTTTCCTTCTTGGCATTGCCAGGCACGCCGAAGTTGCGGGGACCTCGTCGCGCCGGGCGACGGTACCCACCGCGGCCATGTTTGGGGGCGATTTTTCGTTCGGCGGGCAAACGTCGCCGCGGCCGCTGCCAATCTATAACCCATTTACTACGCGCCAGAATGCAGCCGGCACCTGGATGCGCGATCCGTTCCCGAACAACATACTTCCGAGGTCGCTCATTGACCCGGCCGTGGCGAATTTTCTCGGCCGGAATCCGTTCACGCCGTCCAACCAGCCCGGTATTTCAACGGCGACCGGCCCAACCGAAAATCTTGTCGTCAACCAGCCCAAAGAGATCTATCGGACACGCTTCGACATTAAGCTCGATCACCAGTTCACTTCGAATCACAAGGCCTACGGACGCTATTCGCAATCTGTGCATCGGGCATGGAAAGGCGATCATTTGGCGGAATTCGCCTGGCGCGACATCGACCCGAACGCGCAGCCGCAGCCCGTGGACCACATCAACATTGTGTTCTCCGACATGCTGATTCTAAGCCCCACTGTCAGCAACGAATTTCGCGTGGGATTCAATCGGCGGGTGCTCAAAGAAACCGCGATTACCAAGGACGGCGACTGGGCAAAGCAGCTTGGAATTCCAAACGTTTCCGGAGCCACGTTTCCATTCTTCAATATCGGATTCGGATTCGCCGCGCTGCCGAGTTTTCAGAACATCGGCGAGGATATCACCGTTCAAAACAACTTGACGAAGGTCACCGGCAAGCACACCTTCAAAGCCGGTTACGAACTGATGCGGACTCGCTATAACTCGACCGTTCCCGCACTTCCCGGCGGCACCTACAATTTTGGCGGAACCAACAACCCATTCACGCCCAACACGGGCAACACGGTGGCGTCTTTCCTCCTCGGCACGGTAACCAGCGCCACGTATACATCGGCTTTTGCGAGCTGGCTGCCGCGCTGGTGGTCGCACCAGGCTTACTTTCAGGATGACTGGAAGCCCATGCGCGGCTTGACGTTTAACCTCGGGCTCCGCTACTCCTACGAAAGCCCCTTCCAGACCAAGTACGGGCAGCAGTCGCAGTTTGATCCAACGGCGCGCGATCCGATCTCCGGCCGCACCGGCGCGATCCTGCATCAAAAGGGTCCGCTGGCGAAGAAGGATCTCAACAACTTCGCTCCTCGCGTCGGTTTGGCCTGGAATTTCCGGCCGAAATTCGTATTCCGCGCCTCCTTCGGCATGGTGCATCAGGACATTTTCGCCACCGACCGCAACAGCCTGTTCCAGGAGTACCTGGCCACCGCTAATATTGCCGCGCCCGTGGGCGATCCGCAACATGTTTTCCGCCTCTCGCAGGGGCCGCCGGCGTTTAGGTACGATGTGCAGCCGGACGGCTCGGTCCCATTCTTTGGAGTGAACTTCGGCGGCCGCGGCGCGCAACGGTGGGATCCCAACATGCGCATGCCCTATGTCATGAGCTGGTCCGGCGGCATCCAATATGCCTTCCGCCAGAACTGGATGATGGAAGTGCAGTACCAGGGCCAGTCCGGCGTCGGACTGCTCAACAACTGGAATATGAACGTTCTCCCTTTGAATATCTCAAGCGATCCAACCGTTCTAAACCAGATATTCACGGCGCAGCAGAACTTCCTGCCGTTCACTAATTTCGGCGGTATCAATCTGTTCTCGAACTTTGGACACAACTCCTACCACGGCGGTACCGTTCGTTTAGAAAAACGCATGTCCGGCGGCCTCACTTTCAACAGCTTCTACACGATGAGCAAGACTCTAACGGAAGCGGAAGGGGAGGGCGGCGACAATGGCATCACTTACTACAATCGCCGGTTGGAAAAAGCGCGCGCCAGTTACGATGTGCGCCACCGGTTTGTGACCGTCATGTCCTATGAACTGCCGTTCGGCAGGGGCCGCCGATTCATGAACGGCGGCGGGGCCAGCAACGCGGCCTTCGGAGGCTGGCAGTTGACATGGACGCAGACAATGCAGTCCGGCCCGCCATTCAACGTTTCCTTCGCGGGCAGCCCGAATCGCTACCTGCCGGGGGAATCGCGGCCGAACATCGCAACTACGCACCAGGGCGCGGAAGTGGAAAACTGGCAGCTCGGCGCCAATCGTTTTCCAACATCGCAACAGAATCCTTACCTGACATCGAGTTCTTTCGCCTATCCTGCGGCATTCACAAGCGGGAGTCTGGGCCGCAATACCTTCGAATCACCAGGCCTGCTGTGGACGCAGGTCTCCATCGCTAAATGGTGGCGGGTGGCCGAAAAGTACCGCTTCCAGGTTCGCCTGGATGGGAACAACTTCCCGCTAAAGCAGCCCCAGTTCGGCGATCCGAACGGCAGCTACAATCAAAACAACCTCGGCGCTTTCGCTCGCATCGGCAGCGCCACTCGCGGCTCGTTCTCCGATATCGGCACGTCGAACTCCAACCTGCTGATCATCGGCCGTTTCGAGTTCTAGATCTCACTTCAGCGACGGCTGCTTGCCGGGGCGAACGTCCAGCAGCCGTCGCGGATCGAAAAGATGCAACGGCTTGAACAACCGGGAGTCCCACTTCACACCTGGTTCAAACTGTACTCCGAGGAAGTACCCCGACTCGCGAAACACGCAGTATCGGATCTCGCCTACATACTCGACCTCCATCACCGTCATTCGTACGGTAGTGCGGAGAGGAATCTCGCTTTCCACCTGGAGACACGCTCCGAGGGCGGATATATCCTCAAGATTTGCCACGCCGCAGTGTACGCCACCTTCGACGTCTTGCCATTCGATGTCTACAAGGTCCGCGCACATCAACCGTGGCTCAATGCGTTTCTCTGCCATATACGTTTTTATCGGATGACGGACCGATTTCAAGTATAGGGAACGCCTGTGGAAAAATACCCTACTACTCCTAGGGTCATTGCCCCTTGAATTCAAATTCGATTGAATACCTCCACCGCCTTGGTCAGCGCCTTGAACTTCAAGATGTAAGGCACCATCTTCGTCTCGCGGTCGTCAATCTCCTGCGCGCGTTGCAGAATTTCCTTCGCCTTTTCCTGCGGCACGCGCACGACGCCGTCTTCATCGGCAATGATCCAATCGCCCGGCTTTACGGTAACTCCGGCGCACTGCACGGGGACGTCCTTCGCCACACCTGCAAACCGGCTTACGGTGCTTGACGGCACGACGCTGCGGGCGTAAATCGCCAGTCCCAACCCGCGGACTTCCTTCACATCCCTGACGCCGCCATCGACAATAACACCCGCCATGCCGCGCGCCTTTGCCGCAGTACCCATCAGGCCGCCGATCCCGGCCACGTCCAGCCCGTCTTCAATCACAATCACGCCCACGTCCCCTGGCTTCGAGTTATCGATCATCGCCGTCGACATCCCCGTTGACAGCGAGGGCGTAGCCTGCTCCGCAGGCGCCGGTTTTATAAGAACCGTCGTCGCCCGGCCAGCCACGCGAATGTTCCCCGTCCGCGGCCGCATGTCATGAGAGAGAAATCCCCGCTGGCCTGTGATCTGGTCCACTGCGTCGGCCAAGGCGGCCACGGTGGCCTTTTCGAACCCGGCGGTCATCGGGTCTTTGGCCGCCGCGGATTTCGTCGCCGCCTGGAATCCGAATCCGAGAATGGCGCAGCCGATGGCGGCCAGGGGAAGAAAAACAACTTTCCGTGTCATGTCATGCATTATGCTATCCCAGGTGAAGCCCCGCGCTGTAATCAACAACATAATCGTCGCCGTTTTGTTCGGCGTCGTGGTGCCGTATGTGAAAGGAATCGAGTACCTGGATCTGTTCCTGCTTTTGCCATACTCGTTCCTCAGTCTGTTCTTTGTCGTGCCAATGGTGGTCGATGCCGTGTTCGCCTCACCGCAACGCGGGTTGCCGCTTGGGGCGCTATTCCGGGCGGCCGGGATCGGCTGGTTCACTGGGGTGTGCGTGGTGTGGCTGGGGATCGCCACAGTCAGTTGGCGCAGCGGACGGTTGGTCGCTCCGCCGATGGCCGTTGGCTTGTCGCTGGCCGTGATGAGCCTATTTGCCTGCGTTTTCGTCGCCGCGTTGGCGGCGTGGACCGCGTATCGCACCGCGGATGCCGCCACCGCCAAAGGACGCTTGCGAATTGCCTTCCTGCTGATTTTGGTCGTATTCTTCGCGCTGCCTCGATTCCTGCATGAGGATACGGCGGTGGCGCTGCTACAGTATCTGACTCCCGAGGGGCTTGTCCGTGCGACACTCATCCTGGCTCCGCTGGAATCTCTGGCCGCCGTGGCCCTGTTAACCCGCGCTCGAAATCCTTGACCCGCGAGATACACTAGAGAGTTCATGCGTATCACGTCGCAATCGCCCTGCCGCGTCGACCTGGCCGGCGGCACCCTCGATATCTGGCCCTTGTATCTTCACCACGTCAACGCCGTCACCGTGAACTTCGCGATTGACCTCTACACTTCCTGCTCCATCGTTCCGCGCGATGACGGGCAGATCGTCCTGCGCTCCGGCGATTTGGGCATTGATGAGACCTTTGCTTCACTTAATGAGATGAAGGCGGCCAGGAAGTATAAGCTGCCGTTGCTGGCCTATGCGGTCGGCTTTTTCTCCCCGGAAACGGGGCTGGAATTGGACTCGCACTCGGAGGCCCCGGCGGGCGGCGGGGTATCGGGTTCATCGTCGCTCCTCATCACCATATGCGCGGCTTTCAATAAATGGCTGAACGCCGGTTATTCCATCGAAAAACTGCGTGAACTGGCGCAGAACATCGAAGCGCAGATCATCCGCGTCCCCACCGGCTGCCAGGATTATTACCCGGCAATGTATGGCGGAATCAGCGCCATTGAACTCCGCGCCGACGGCATTCGCCGCGTGGCCATTCCGCTTGATCCGGCCGACCTGGAAATGCGCACCGTCCTGGCCTATACCGGGGAGCCGCGTAATTCCGGCATCAACAACTGGGAAGTGACGAAACTGCACATCGACGGTGACCGCAAGGTACACACGAATTTCGACCGGATCGCCTCGATTGCCCATGACATGCGAGTGTCTCTCGAAAAGGCCGACTGGCTGGAAACGGCCCGCCTGCTGCGCGAAGAGTGGATTTTCCGGAAGAAGAACGCGCCGGGAATCACAACGGAGTTGATTGATAATCTGGTGGCGAAAACGAAGCGATCCGGCGCGGTTGGGGCCAAAGTATGCGGCGCCGGCGGGGGCGGGTGTGTGTTTTTCCTTGTCGAACCGGGGGCGAAGGAAAAAGTCTCCGCCGTGATCGAACGGGAGGGTGCGCAGGTGCTGCCGGTGAAGGTCGCCCTCGGCGGCGTCAAGGTCAAGATCGCCAGGTAAACTGTTCATGACCAGCCCCGTCCCAGCGCCGTCGCATCTGATCGCCGGCGTTCGTGTCGTGATGTTCCTGGTGCTGGCGTACACGATCCACTTCGTGGCCTTTCTGCTTCTACAGCCGTTCGGAATGTTCGTAGGCGCGACACTCGGCGCATTTGCCGGCGGGTCATTGGCCACCGTGCTGGCGCTGCGCATATACCAGTTCGGTGCGCTGACCGATATCGGGCTTGCGTGGCACCATGCGGCCAGCCGCCACTTTCTCATTGGTCTCCTGCTCGGCGCGGGCGCGGCAGTTTTCGTCGTGGGGTTCCCATGGCTCATCGATAAAGCCTATTTCGTTCCCGCTCCGGACTATCCGTTCTCGCTTTCTGGCATGATGCTGGTGGGCATCGTGCTGCTCTTTGGCGCCCTGGGCGAAGAACTCATCTTCCGCGGCTATCCGTTCCAAATGCTGGCCGGTAAATATGGCACGTTTCAGATCCTGTTGCCGGCGGGCGTGCTGTTTGCCGCCGCGCATGCCAGCAACCTGAACAGTTCGCCGCTGTCGCTGTTCAACACCTTTCTCTGGGGCGTCCTGCTTGGCTATTCGCTCCTGCGCTCCGGCGACCTGTGGCTCCCCACCGCGATTCACTTCGGATGGAATTTTACGTTACCCCTCTTCGGTGTGAACCTAAGTGGATTTAGAATGGGGCTGACGGGTCATTCGCTGGAATGGCGCGCCAGTGAGTTGTGGAGCGGAGGCAACTACGGTCCGGAAGCCAGTGTGCTGACGCTATTGGTCGTGATCGCGTTATTTTTCGCTTTGCACCGGGTACCGTTAGTTCAGCAACGTTTACCGCTCATGCCGGATATGTTCGTTGTGGAGGAGTAGCCCGAAAAATGAAACGACGCTTGTTGTTCCTGCTGCTTCCCGCTCTTCTCGTTTCCGCTAAAGAGAAGAAGCTCTCCGTCGATGAACGCATGGCCTTGCTGCGCGGGCTAACCGCGGAATACGCCAAAGCCAAGGTGTTGATCCCGCGTTCGAAGAAAGCCCTGGCTGTCGAGCCAACAGGCAAATGGGATAAAGAGGCCTGGGAGAAGGCAAACGTTGAGTTCGGCCCCGCCGCGCGCGTCGGCGAGATGGTGCAAATCACAAAGGTCAAGATTGAGGATGACCGCGTCGAACTGGAACTGAATCACGGGCTGAAGACCGGCCCGAAGTGGTATGAGCGCGTGGAAGTTGGAATGGGCAACGGCACCACGCCGATCTCCGGGCGCGACAATGTGGCCAAAGCCGGAACGAATATGGCCATCGTCTTCGGCAAGAATATCGAAACGCTGGAAGTGGCTGAGGTGAAGAAGATGCTCGGCCAGATCCTGGATTTCGATATGCGCTCCGTCACCGAAACGTACATGGAGAAGCTGCCGGAGCCGCTGCGCAAGGCGATTGAGCAGAAGCGGGTGATTGAGGGTATGGATCGCGAACAGGTGCGGCTGGCCGTGGGCCAGCCGGTGCGCAAAGAACGCCGTATCGTCGAGGGCGATGAACTCGAAGACTGGATGTACGGCCGGCCTCCGGGGAAGCTGACGTTTGTGACTTTCACCGGCAGCAAGGTGACGAAAGTGAAGGATATGTACGCGGGGTTGGGTGGAAGTACGGCGGCTGAGTTGCCGGTGCAGTAGGTGCCGGCATCCGCGCGGCGGGGCTAACTTGATCCGCTACAACCGCTTTCTGAGCCAGGTTGTGAAACGCGCGTCATGCTGCGTGGACAGAATTGACAAGCGACACTTGTCAATGGAGAATTGAACGGATGATTGAGAGCCTGAAGCATCGTCGGCTGATGAGGCTCTGCGGCGACGACGCCCCAAGGCACTTGACCTTCCCCGTTGTCACCTGCACCGGCTCAAGGGCGATATGAAGCGTTACCGGGCCGTGACCGTCCGCGCTAACTGGCGGATTATTTTCAGATTTGAGGACAGCAACGCCTTTGACGTTGAGTTGATCGATTACCACTAAGAAGGAAAACTGCTATGCCCTTGAAGAAACCAGTACACCCCGGCCGCATCGTCCGGCATGACTGCCTGGAGCCGCTCGGCCTGAGCGTCACGGAGGCGGCGAAGGTTCTTGGGGTGACCCGCCAGGCGCTAAACAACGTCGTCAACGAGAAGGCGGGGATTTCACCGGAGATGGCCATTCGCCTCTCCAAAGCTTTCGGCGGCACGCCCGACATCTGGGTGCGGATGCAGGCCGCTTTTGATCTCGCGCTAGCGCTAAAGGACGCGGAAAATATCAACGTGGAGCGCTACCAGCCGATGCCCGTGGGTTGAAATTGCTTTTCCAAATACGCACTGCCGGCGAAACGGAGCAACGTCACGGCCAGGAATGCCGTCAGCATGATGAACCAGAACGTCAGGGAAAGGCTCAGCATCACCGCCAGCGACGCCGCGATGACCGGCAGAGTAAACCCCAGCGCGGCGAGCGTCAGCATGAATAAGGCAAGTGCCAGGCGCAGCCCAGCCGTTTACCGGCTTCGCGCCCTTGTTCCCGAAATGGGGGAGCAGATGCATCACGCCGTGTACCGCTGCAACCGGGGCGCCGATTCGAAAGACGTCGTAGCTCCACATACTTCCGTTACCTTTTCGCCGGACGTCCGCTCAGCTTCATCTGCTCTTTCACCGGCGCCGCGTACGGATAAGTGTCCGGATTCACTACCACTCCCGACGCAAGGCGATCAAGCAGAAGCGCGTGAGTGAGGGTTTGGATCGTGAGCAAGTGCGGCTGGCCGTGGGTCAGCCGGTACGCAAGGATCCCCGTATCGTCCAGGGCGATGAACTCGAAGACTGGATGTACGGCCGGCCTCCGGGGAAGCTGACGTTTGTGACTTTCACGGGCAGCAAAGTGAATATGTACGCGGGGCTGGGCGGGGGCACCGCCGCGGAGTTGCCGGTTCAGTAGTTTGACGGCATTCGCCGGCCGGGGATGCCGGGCACGCATCGAAAGTTCGGCGCCACCCCGATGCGGAATGGTGTAAGCTGGCCGTTTTCCAATGCGCCACTTCTGTCACCTGTTGCCTCTAATTGTCGCCGGTGTTGTTTCGGGTCAGGCCCAAAATCGGCTCCCGCTAGGAGAATGACCGCCGGGTAAAATTCTGATGTTGGCGCAGCCGCACCACGATGACCATACTACCGATTACGGAATGGGCGGCGTGATCGCGCGCTTTATCGAGAACGGCTACAAGCTCTAGCTACGTATGAGCATCCAACGATGAAAAGGACGGCGCGTCTCAGATTCCGGTTGTCGAGGCATCTGAAGTTGTCGGACTTCTCCGTCGCGGCCCTCCAATCCCCGCTTTCGATTCTCGTTTGGAGCGGGGCCGGCATTGCCGGGGACAGATCCTCTCTGGTCGGCTAGGTCAGGCCAATATCCCAACCGCCCGGCCTTACCACTCGGGTGCTCCCCCAATTGAACAAAATTGAGCCTAAGCCGGAAACGTTTCCCGAATCGGCGGCATATTATCGACGAAGCCTGCCTTATGCCGGCGGAGTTCAACAATAAGCGAGGCACGAAGGCGTTTAAGCGTAGCCTGATGTTCGCGTTTGACCGCTAAGTTATCGAGCTCGTCGGGATCCTTCTCCATGTCGTACAACTCTTCGAGATCGGTGATCAGCGGGCGCACGTACTTATAGCGCCGCTCGCGAATCATGACGTACCAAGGGACGCCGCCGTGGAGCACCGCGTCGCCGGTGGGAATCTTGTTGGTATTGGAACCGAACGTCTGGCCGGTGGCGGGCATGATCACCGGATGGGGCCAATCGGCATTCGGGTCCTTGAGTAGAGGAGAGAGATCGCGCCCGTGCATGGCCCATGGTTTTTCAATTCCGGCAACCTGGAACATCGTGGGGACCAGATCGACGCCGGCGACGGGCGCCGTGCAGACCCCGCCTTTGGGAATTTTACCGGGCATCGAAAAGATCAGCGGCGAACGGATATTAGCGTCGTATGCGGCGATCTTGGTGCCGCGGAAGCCGTGCTGGCCGAACGCCAGACCCTGATCGGAGGTGAAGATTATGAACGTGTTTTCGAGTTGTTTCGTCTCCCGGAGCGTATCGATGAGCTTTTTCACGGATTCATCGAGCGCGTTAACGCCCTGGTGATACTGGCGGACCCACGAGATCAGCGAACGCCCGGCGGCAACCGGCTTACCGGCGGCGTCCTTCTGCCAATGGTTGATTTTCTGAGCCCAATCGGGCTTGCCGGGACGCGGCGAGAATATATCCTTCGGCGTCTCAAAGTCGATACCGGCGTAGTCTTTCAAGTGCCGTTCGGCGGGCGTGTACGGGCCGTGGACGGCGCCGTAGCAGAGCCAGAGATACCAGGGTTTTGACGTGTCGCGGCCGTTGCCGCGGATGAGGTCGGTGGCCCAATCGGTGTATTGATCGGTGGAATAGCGCTTGAGAATTTCGGTCTTGCCGCCCTGGTAGGTGATGGGTTGATCGTAATAGTAGTGGGTGCTGGTTTCCGTGTATTTGGGGCGATTCCAGACTAGCTGGAAGTCCCAGTCGCGGCCGAAACCGGTGTCTGTGCCGGTGTGCCATTTGCCGATCTGGGCGGTGAAGTATCCGTTATCGCGGAAAGTCTTAGGCCAGAAGGGGCATTTCTTCGGGTCGTAGGTGCAGCCGGGATAAGGGCCTTCCATGCGCATGGATTCGACGCCGAACTGGTAATGGCCGGTGAGGAGCGCGGCCCGGGAAGGCATGCACCAGGTGCCGATATAGGCGGTGGTGAAGCGGACGCCTTCTTTGGCGAGAGCGTCAATATTGGGCGTGCGCACCCAGGGGTAGGCTTCCGGGTAGGCGCTGACGGTGCGGTAGGAGTGATCGTCCGTATAGATGAAAAGAATGTTGGGGCGTTTGGGTTGAGCGGTCGCGGCGGCGCCGCCGGCGAGGATACCGAAAAGTTGGCGGCGGGAGGGTTTGGGAGTGTTCATGCGCTTCGCGATATTATCAGATTTTGCGAACCCGGCGGCGAAGGATTGACGATTAGTGATACGATCCCTAATCGATGCGAACCCTGGTTGTTGTCCCCTTCTTGCTGCTGATTGGTTGTGCGGAAAAGCCGCCTGTTGTGGCGGCGGAGCCTGAGGTCTCGGTGGCTACGACGGTGGCCTTTACGGAGGGTCCGGCGCAAGGGCCTGACGGGATGCTGTACTTCACCGATGTGGCGAACAATCGGATTTTGCGGTGGAATCCGGCTACGAAGAAGCACGAAGTATATCGGGCGGATTCGAATCGCGCCAATGGATTGTTGTTTGACTCACAGGGCCGGTTAGTTGCTTGCGAGGGCTCCGACGGCGAGCGGAATAAGCCGCGCGTGACGCGAACGGATATGAATTCGGGCAAGGTGGAAGAGTTGGCGGTGAAGTACGAGGGGCAGCTTTTCAACGCGCCGAACGATGTGACGACGGATTCGAAGGGGCGATTGTATTTCACGGATCCCGCGCCGGACGCGACCTCGCCATCGAGCAAGGCCGTTGGAGTGACGGGGAAGGCGGGCGTCTACCGGATCGACACGGATGGGAAGATTACGCGGCTGCTCGCGGCGCCGGATACGGAGTGGCCGAACGGGCTCGTTATTTCACCAGACGACAAGACTTTGTATTTGATTGAAGCGAACAAGGTGGAGGGCGGGACGCGGGCGATTCGGGCCTATGATCTTTCGGCCGATGGGACGCTTTCGAACCGGCGCGTGCATTACAATTTTTATCCCGGACGAAGCGCGGACGGGATGGCGATTGATGTGGATGGGAACATATACGCCGCGGCGGGTCTGCACCGGTTGCGGGGAACAAAGGAGACACTGGACACCAAGTGCGGCGTGCATGTGATTTCGCCGCAAGGCAAGTTACTGCGGTTCATTTCCGTGCCGGAAGATACGATCACTAATACGTCGTTCGGCGGAGCGGACAATAGGACGCTGTTTATTACGGCGGGGAAGACGTTGTTTCAGATTCCGAATGGGATTGCGGGAATGAACCGGTAGGCTCGGAGCGGGGCGTAAGCTAATCCGCGAGCGACTCTTCAAGAAGCCGGGAAAGCGAACGATGTTTCGATTCGGCGGTGCGGAGTTCGTCGGCGAGGTGCATGCAGGCGAGGACGGCGATACGCGAGGCGTCCGCATTCGAGCCCCGTGCGATGTTATTCATCAGTTCGTCGACACGGTGGGCGAGTTCTTCAACTTCCGCTTCGTTACCCGTGGTGACGAGCGAATAAGAGTTGTTGAAGATGGTGACGCGGACCGTCTTTTTTTCGCGCGGAGCTTCGTTAGCCATTGGCGGTCCAGCTAACTGGCGCTGAGCAGATCCATTTGGCCGAGCAGTTTTTCGATGCGGGCCTTCACTTGCTTGCGCTCGATCTGCAGGACTTCGAGTTCTTTCTCGGCCTTACCGGCGCTATCTTTGAACGCGGCGAGAGCCTCTTCGGCGTCGGTTCGAGCGGCTGCGGCGAGACTCGCTTCGGACTCGGCTTCGGCGAGCCGTTCCTTCAAACCGGCATTTTCTTCTTTCAGTTTGCCGACAAGCTCAACGGCCCGGAGGATGCGATCCTCCAGGCCGGATAATGTATCGGTATCCTCTAACTGCAGGTCCATACGGTTCCTCTTTTTGCAGCGGTGGAATTACTACGCCAAAACGGCCCTGGCTTTATCGACCAAGGCGGTGAAAGCCGCGGCATCGCGCGTGGCGATGTCGGACAGCATCTTACGGTTAATGGTAATTTCAGCCTTCTTCAGTCCATTCATGAAACGGGAGTAAGAAAGACCGTTGGCGCGGGATCCGGCGGAAATGCGGCAGATCCACAGCGAGCGGAAATCGCGCTTCTTGAGCTTGCGGCCCTTGTAGCCATAAGCGAGAGACTTTTCGACCGCTTCCTGCGCATAGCGGTGCAGTTTCGATTTTGCCAGGAAGAAGCCTTTGGCCAGCGCCAGAACTTTCTTCCGATTGTTGGTACGTTTAGTACCTCTTTTTACGCGGGGCACGTTTGTCTCCTTAAAGAATTGAAGGCTTTTGAACGCTCAGGACCGGTGAAACGGGCACGTGCCGCGCGCCACGTTCACACGGTGCGGTGTGTCGCCTAGTAAGGCAACATGCGTTTGATCTCGGGCGAATTCGTCGGGTCCATAATGGCCGACGCGGCCAGACGGCGCTTGCGGGACGAGTTCTTGGAAGTCAAGATATGACGGGCGAAAGCGTGGCTGCGCTTGATTTTGCCCGTACCCGTCTTTTTGAAGCGCTTGGAGGCGCCCTTGTGGGTTTTCAACTTTGGCATTTGGATAGTTCCTGGGAAGCGTGCGTGGGAACGCACTCTGTGAAAGTATAGCAGGTTGGGAATTCTAGCTGCTCGAAGATGTGCCGTACCGAACCCGCCCGGAACCATCCGTGACGACCCTGCCGAGATCCGCATACCACACCCCGCAAGCGTTTTTTGAAAAGTTTTGCAAGCCGATGCCAACTTTTTGAAATTTATATTTCGCTTAAAATCAACATCTTCCAAAATCGCACCCCCAAAGTGCTAGGTCCGCGTGTGCTAGGGTGAAATCGACTCGGGAATACCCGCGCCGCCAGGCCTCCGCAAAATCGGAGGCCTTCTTATTGCTAAGCCCGGAAAGGATCGAACATGACTACCGAACAAAACACTGCATCGAGCAGCCCCCGCCACGCTGTCCTCTCGAACGAAGATCCCGCCGCATTCGACCGCCTTGTCAATGATCTCCGCGCCGTTTACCTTCCCCTCAACACGGTTGCCGACTCCGTTGTTGGCGATATCGCGACCGCCCGCTGGCAGATCCTCCGCTTTGACGCCCTCGTCGCCGGCCAGTGGGAACTGACCCTCGCCGCCGAACCCCCTCCCGCCGCCTTCGCCGCCATCAACCGTTTCAACCGGCAAATCGACCAGCTCAACATCCGCATCGCCCGTCTCGAACGCCGCCTCAAATTCATTCGCGCCAATTTCCGTCAGGAATCACCGCTACCCGTCGAAGACACAACCGTCGACGGCCAGAATAACCGGGAAACCGAAGAACCTATCGTCGTCAAAGATTCCTGCCCCGAAACGATCGCCTTCTATCGACGGTACTACCCGAAAAGCCCGATCATCATCTCCCCGCCGGAAGCGGTCCCTAAAGCTCCTCTTTTCTGAACCCGGCCGCAAACCACGGAAACCCGCAGTTCCTCCGCGACGCCGATCTTGGCTCATCCCACGCACCCGAAACCGAGGCGCGCGCGTCAGCAAGCGCTTCTTTCGCCATCACGATTCCCGCAATAATAAAAAGCGATCCGGCGGCGGCGTTCGCACGCCGCCGCCGGATCGTTGTTGCAAGTCAAACCGCGTCGCCCAACTACCGGGACGAAGTCAAGGTATTGTTCGGGTTGGCAGTTACGGAAGCCTGACGGACACTGCCCGCCGCCCGCGCCACTTCCATCTCCGGCTTGGACTTTGGCAGTTGCTTGCCTAGCTGGTTGCCGGCGATCCAGAGCTGAGCCAGAAAGTAGGAGTCGCCGTAGCGGTTAAAAACAAGGCTCGTGCCTTTGGGAGCTTGCGACGCCTGCACGCCATTTGTGATGACGAAGACGGATGCTTTGGAGTCGTCGCGGACCACTTGAATGGCTCCGGGGACTATGCTTCGCACCGTGTAGGCGCCCGCGGTCATTTTGGTCTGCCCGACGGTGAAGTCGAACGGGATTGTCGCCGTAGCGAGGTTTTGCGCGAAGGCGGGAGTAATTGCCAGCAGGCCGGTTAAGCTCAATTTGGCAATGATATTCTTGGTCATATAATCCTTCCTTTACCCCGGGTTTTCAGGAGTCGGTCTCCATTTCCCGGTTCACAGGAGATAGCGTTCAAGAATTGAAAACTCCGCCAATTGGGGAATCGCCTTAGGTGCGTCTAAATTAGGGCTGGCATCCGGCCTAAATGCGAGTTAAGATATGGCTTCTGGTAACTCCTGTGGAAAACGGAGAAATTACGCAGCTACTATCAGCATGGCGTTCCGGAAGCCGCGAGGCCGAGAACCAGCTTTTCGACCAAGTGCTCCCCGATCTTCGGCGACTGGCTCACTATTTTCTGAGCCGGGAACGCCAGGGTCATTCCCTGCAGACGACCGAACTGATCAACCAGATCTACCTGAAGATGGTGGGCGCAAAGGATCGGGATTGGCAGAATAGGCAGCATTTCTTCGCTTTAGCGGCTAGAGCCATGCGCCGGCACTTGATCGACATTGCGCGGGGACGTCCAAACGTTAATATTCAGCCGATGGAGAAGGTGCAGGACTTCCTGCCTGCCGGAGGCGTCGATCTGGATTTGGCGATTACAATTGACCGTTTGCTCGATGAGATGGCCGAAGACAAGCCGGAATGGGTGAGGTTGGTGGAAGCCAAATACTTTCTCGGTCTGACCGATGAGGAGACAGCCGAAATTTTAGGCGTTAAAGTGCGAACCTTGCAACGAATGTGGATGGACGCCAGACAATGGCTTTTCGAAAGGATGGAGTCGGGCCGTGCTAGCGGAGCCGCCGGTCAATAGTCCGGACTACGACGAGCTGTTGATGAGCTTGGTCGAGAGCGCGTTGTCGCGTTCGCCGCGGGAGCGCGAGTCATACCTGCGGAACGCCTGCTCCGGGAACTCGGGAATATTTGAAGACGCCTGGAGTTACGTGCTGCGGGAGCAGCTTATGAATGGCTTCCTGGTGAAGCCTTTGCTTCCTCCCGTGGCGGAAACGCAACTGCCGCAGCCTGGCGATCTGTTGCATCGGCGGTTTCGAATTGTACGAAAAGTGGCGCATGGCGGCATGGGCGTCGTCTACGAAGCGCAGGACGAAAAGCTGGGCCGCCGGATTGCGATCAAGTGCGCGAAGAGCGATTTTCATGAGCGTCTTCCGCCCGAGGTGCGCAGCGCCAGCGAGATCGCCCATCCAAATATCTGCAAGATTTTCGAGATCCACACCACTTCGCTTGGCGGAGCTGAATTCGACTTTCTGACCATGGAGTTTCTGGATGGGGAAACTCTGGCGGAGCGTCTGCGCCGTGGGCCGTTGAGTAGTAAGGAAGCAAGGATCATCGGCCGTCAATTGTGCGATGGCTTGGAAGAAGCGCATCGGAATCAGGTGATCCACGCGGACCTGAAGACCGCGAATGTGATACTTTGCAAAACGGCCGACGGCGGGATTCGGGCCGTGATCACCGACTTCGGGCTGGCATTCCGGTCCGTCGCAGCCCGCTCGAAAGCGGAAACGCGTCAGGTTGCCGGCACTCCCAGCTACATGGCGCCGGAACTGCTACAGGGCGGCAAGCCGTCGGAGGCGTCGGATCTTTACGCGCTGGGCGTGATTCTGTACGAGTTGGCTGCGGGGCAAAAACCCATCCCGGCGGATCTCTCTTGGGAAGAGCGGCTGGTGCAAAAGGCGGCGCCGGTCAATCATCCGTGGAACGGCATTCTGCAGCGCTGTCTCGATCCCGCTCCCGGGCGGCGTCCGGCCGGCGCCGCGGTCGTGGGAAGGGTAATCGCTCCGGCGGCTTCCTTGCGAATTCCGCTGCTGGCGGCGGCCGCGCTCGCGGTGCTGGCGATTCTGCTTAGCGTCTGGTTGTACTCCCGCGTCAATGCGCCGGAAGAAACGGTGCGCCTTGCGGTGCTCCCGTTTGAAGCCGGGCCGGATACCGGGAGCCTTGCGGCACAGCTTTCCGGCGATGTCTCCGCGGAACTGGCGAAGCTGGTCCGCAGCCGGCGCACGGAAGTCTTGGCGATTTCCGCCGGCGCCGCGCAGGCTTCCGGAGTGAACGACGCGGCTAAGGCCCGCCGAGAGTTGCGGGCGACGCATGTCATCCGCGCCAGCGTTTCGATGGAGAAGGAGAATGTCGTCATCCGGGCTTCGCTGGTGGACACCGATTCCATGGCGAAGCGGAAGGAATGGAAGGGCGTTTATAGCCGGTCCGAGACACGCTTCATTCCGGTGGCGCTCGCCGGGATCGTAACCGGCGCATTTCATCTGCCGTCTGTCAAACAGTTCGACACAGTGAATGCGGCGGCGCGGAAAGACTATCAATTGGGCCTTTCGTACCTGCGGTATGACTCCTCCATTAACGCTGCGCTGCCCTTGTTGGAGCGCGCCGTGGCCGCCGACCCCGATTCAGCGATGACTCATGCCGCCTTGGCGGAAGGCCAGTGGTGGAAATTCAGGGAGACCGGCGACAATGCGTGGCGCGAGCGTGCCGCCGGCACGGTGATCGAGGCGGACCGTCGCAACACGGATCTGGCTGCTGTACACAGCGTGGCCGGGTTATTGATGAGTGCCGGCGGTTGGCGGGAACAGGCCGCGTCGGAGTATTTGCGGGCGATCGAACTGGAACCCGGCAATGGCGACGCGTTCCGGCGCCTAGGAATGGTTTACGACGACCTGAAGGAGCACGATAAGGCGTTGGCGGCTTTCCGGCGGGCCGTTGAACTTGCGCCGGACTATCACCGAAATCATCAGGCGCTTGGGAATTTCTGGACCAATCGGGCCGATTACCAGGAAGCGATCCGGCATTTCCGGCGCACCGTTGAACTCGCGCCCGTTGAGCCGGCGGCACACTTCGCGCTTGCAGTCGCGTATGTTTACGAAGGCCAGTTTTACGAATCCGAGGCGGAACTTCGCACCGCGCTAGCGCTGGGCGAAACGCCCAAAGCGCTCAACGCGCTTGGAACCACGCTGCTGTATCTGAACCGCGACCAGGAAGCCATTACGTACTTCACTCGGGCCCTTCAACAGGAACCGGGACGCTACCTGTGGTGGATGAACCTTGGAACCGCTTACCGGCGTTTGAACATGGCTGACGCCGCAGCGCACGCCAACCGGGAGGCGTTGGCGCTCGTGGAAGGGTGGCTAAAGAACAACCCAAGAGACGGCTACGTTCGCGCCTGCCTGGCGTACGTTTGCGCATGGCTCGGCGAGACCGGCCGGGCGCGATCGGAAATTGCGCAAGCGCTGCAGCTCTCACCCGAAGATAACTGGACTCGCCGGATGGCGGTGAAGACCTATGAAGCGCTAAAACGCCGGGAAGATACCTTGGCGATTCTTCGAGATTCTCCCGCGCAGGTCGTCGCCGACGCCAGCCGTTATCCGGATTTGGCGGACTTGCACCGTGATTCTCGCTTTAAGACAATGTTGGCTGAGCAGATTACTAAATAGGAGCTTTTATGGTGATTGAAACCAAAATTAGGTTCGAAGCGGGTAGTGTAATTATCACGCAGACCTTCGGCCCAGGCAAAACGAGCCCGCCGTTCAAAACTGATGCGGGCGATCCTGCCGATCCTCTGCCGGCCGGTAAGCCGGAGGAGGAAGGCGAACTAGGTGTCTCGTATGAAACACACGGCGGGGCGTCTACCGCCGGCATTGTCGCCGCGGCGAAAAAGAAAGATGACAAAGGCGGGGAGACCGATCGTCCCGACACCGGCGGCGGGGCGAATTCCGGTGGCCTGACTATCGTGTTCGGTTCGCTGATAACGGATTGTGGAACGGTCCTGCAGGTTTCGGCACAGACCGGTTCTACCGGCAAAGACAAAAGCTGATTAAGCCGCTATGCAGTTTTAGACGGCCAACACCTATATAAATATTAAACCGAAAGAGGAGCTATATGATGCCCTTCCCCATGAAACGCCAGGCATTGGACCTATGGTGCTGGGCGGCTGTGTCAGCCGCCACGGAAAAGTACTTCAACCCACTTACAGCGAAAACGCAATGCAGCATCGCCTCTGACGTGAAACAAACCCGCTGCTGCCCCCGGAAAGAAGTGTGCAATACAGTCGACTCTCTCGAGTTGGCGCTTTCCAAGATCGGCCGTCTCAGAGCGCCGGTCGTGACGGGTCCCATCCCGTTCGACCAGATCCGCAATGAGATTCGCGACGGATTTCCCGTTGCCGCTCGAATCGCCTGGAATGGCGGAGGCGGACACTTTGTTGTGATTACCGGCTATCGGAAATATCCGTCGCGCCAGGAAGTGATCACGATCGCCGATCCGCTGGGCACCGGCGGCCGGTGGTTGTACGACGACTTCGTCCACGCCTATCAGTTGACCGGTGTCTGGACGCACACCTATTTCCTGCGGCCCTGAAAGGAGAATCCCAATGCAACAACAGTTCAAACCTGAAGCTCCGCAACAGATCGTCGAAGCGTTTCGACAAGGATTGGATAATTTTGTCCGGAATAACGCTTCCTACCGGGAGAGACTCAAGAACGCCGGGCCGACTGGACTCCCTATTTTTACATTGACTCTGGACGACGTGGCTCAGGGAAAATTGAACGCCAACCCCGTGGGTTGGCGCCTGCTGTTTGGCGGCTCGGCGACGGAGGATACGGTCGAGCCGACTCTCGCTGATGTGGCGACAACGGGACGCCACACAGCGCCGCAAGTAGTGGGTTTCTCGCAGAATGAGCAAGTGACCGAGTTCTTCCAGCATTTTGAGAAGATCCTCCAAATGGAACAGCTCATCGTAGCCGGGATGGGATTCAACCTCGCGCTCCTGCGGATCCCCGGGCTAACTGTGGACGCGTTCTGGCTTCGATCGCGAGCGGGCGGCGCCGATATCGTGGTTCCGATTCGCGGGCCCGCCAACTTGGAGCTGCGGCAGTATTCCCTCGACGAATTTCTCCGTGCCCTGCGGCCGCTTGCCGGAAAATTTCTAGCGTTCAACAATGAAATAATCTGACAGGACGTCCGCGGCCGGTATCAAAGGTCGTTGGCCCTCAGAGGCACGATCATGAACTGGCTGCGAATAACGGGTCTGTTGGGCGGGATGGCGATCGGGCTGGCTATTTTTACGTTCACCTACGCGCGAGGCGGATCCTATATGACCAACGATCCCGCGGCGTGCGCGAACTGCCACATCATGCAGGCGCAGTATGCCGGGTGGATGAAGGCGAGCCACCGGCGGGCGGCCGTTTGCAACGATTGCCACGCCCCGCATGATCTGGTGGGCAAGTACTTCACGAAGGCGCTGAACGGATGGAATCATTCGTGGGCGTTTACGACCGGCCGGTTTCCGGAGAATATCCGGATCAACGCGCGCAACCGCCGGATAACGGAAGAGGCGTGCCTCCATTGCCATGCCGAAATCACGTCATCGATCCGTGCCATTCAGGGGCATCAGGCGAGTGAATCGTGCTTGATGTGCCACCGCGAAGTCGGACATCTCTAGGAAGAGGAAATCATGGGCAAGTCCATTTGGTTTTGGGTGGGGTTGGCGGCGCTGGGAACGGCGGTGGGCGCGGGCCTGCTGGTGAACATTTTTGAACGGAAGCAGGAGGCGCTGACGCCGTTTTTCCGCGTGGCGGATTTGACGGAGGACACGGACGATCCGGAAGTGTGGGGGCGCAACTTTCCGCAGCATTACGCCGATTACAAATTGACGGCGGACCAGACGCGGACCCGCTATGGCGGGAGCGAGGCGATGCCCCATTCGCCTACGAAAGCCGATCCGCGCGCGCTGGTTTCACAGAGTAAGTTGGAGGAAGACCCGCGGTTGAAGAAGCTCTGGGCGGGGTATGCGTTTTCGGTTGACTTCCGGGAGGAGCGCGGACATGCCTACATGCTGGTGGACCAGAGGCACACCGAGCGGGTTCTGAATTTCAAGCAGCCGGGGACGTGTTTGAACTGCCACGCGTCGCTGGCCGTGGCATATCGCAAACTGGGCAACGGGGACTCGACAGCGGGGTTTGAAAAGATCAACCAGATGAGTTATGCCGAGGCTTCCAAGCACGCTTCGCATCCGGTGGCCTGTATCGATTGTCACAATCCATCGACGATGAAGCTGCGCATCACGCGGCCGGCGTTTATGGAGGGGATGAAGGTGTGGAAGGCATCGCAGGGAGTGGCTGACTATGACGTGAACACGATGGCCACGCCGCAGGAGATGCGGAGTTATGTGTGCGGGCAATGCCATGTGGAGTATTACTTCAAAGGACCGGAGAAGCGCCTGACTTTCCCTTGGCACAAGGGGCTGAAGGTGGACAATATGCTGGCCTACTACGACGAAGTGGGCCACATCGATTTCGTCCATAAAGAGAGCGGCGCGCCGGTGCTGAAGGCGCAGCATCCGGAATTTGAGATGTATAACCAGGGCGTGCATGCCCGGTCGGGCGTATCGTGCGCGGACTGCCATATGCCCTATAAACGCGTGGGCGCGATGAAGATCAGCGACCATCATGTGCAGAGCCCGATGTTGAATGTGGACCGGGCGTGCCTGGGCTGCCATCACTTCGGTGAACAGGAAATGAAAGACCGTGTGGAGACAATTCAAACGCGGTTTTTTGAAATGCGAAACACGGCGATGGACGCGCTGATGGAGTTGATTGACGATACGGCGGCGGCACGGAAGGCTGGCGTGACGGACGCTGAATTGAAGACGGTATGGGCGCATCAACGGCGGGCCCAGTTCTTCCTGGATTTTGCGGAGGCGGAAAATTCTACCGGCTTTCATGCGCCGCAGGAATCGATGCGGATATTGGGGCAATCGGTGGACAGTTCGCGGAAGGGCCAAGTGGCGTTACGGAATCGGAAGTAAGTAGAACCGCTTGACGACGTCCATAGCGGGCTTGCGCCAGGGCGTCATGGAATTGTTGTCCGGACCGCCGTAACCATTGGTGCCAACCTTCCACCAATATACGCCGCGGAACCACGGCTTTTTGTAGACCGCGTTCAGCAAGCCTGCGTAACTGCGGGCCTGTTCGGCGAGGTCGAGCGGCTTGGCGGTTTCGTCCTCCCATGGCTCGCGATGGGAGTTTTGGTGGGCCCCGAAACCGGCTTCCGTGAACAGAACCGGTTTATGGAATTTCCGTTCGACGGCTTCGATTTTGCCGAGCAAAGTGGCGGCGGAATAATGGTCGTCGAGCGGGTAATAGTTATCGATGCCAATGTAGTCGAGGGCGTCCCAGAAGCGGATGGATTCGAACTCCTGGCCATGATTGGCCGCGTAAACAAGCGGACCCTTGTAGATTTTGCGGACACGGCCGATGATGTCGCGCCATTCGTTTTCATGCGGCGTGAGGCCGCGCAGTTCGGTGCCGATGCAGAATATGTCGGCGTGGATGCGGGCCGCGAATTGGGCGTGGTGTTCGATGAACGGCCTGTATTCAGCAAGCCATTGGCGGGCCTCGTCATCGGGGATGGGAGTCCGGCCCTGGAGCCGCCAGACGTGGGGTTTCAGCATCACGCGAAGACCAAGGGCGTGGGCCCGCGCCGTGAGGATTTCCATGCCGTCTTCGCTCTCCCAGCTTTCGCTGCGGCCGGGGATGCGGATCTTTATTTCGTTGCGCGGGGAAAAGCCGAAGGGCACGAGAGCGATGGCGTTGACGCCGAAAGGAGGCAGCTTTGCCAGCATATCGCGGGATTGCGGGGCGCCGTAGGAGATGCCTTCGGCGGTGAAGCTGACGCCTTTGTGGAAGTAGTCGAACTGGTAAGCGGCGGCGGGGTCGGGTTCGGGGAGGGCGTTGAGGGCGGCGTGGCGGCCGGCTTTGTTTCTTGCGTCGATCTGGTGGCTGGCGCCGAAGGTGGCGGCCAAGAGGAGTGCCGAGGCGGCGAAGCCGGGCCAGGGTCGCCAGGCGGGGGCGTGCCAACGGGTGTGGCGACGGGCGAGGAAGGCGATGAGGACGGCGCCGATGGCGCAGAGGAGGGTGGGTTGGAGCCAGCCAGGGCGAAAGCGGATGAGTTCGCGGAGGAAAAGTTGGGGCAGGAGGACGCCGAGGAGCAGGGGCCATGTGCCCATGTTGGCGAAGCGGGCGCCGGCGACGAAGAGGACGAGGGCGCCGAGGTGGGTCCAATCGAGTTGGGAGTGGCGTGTATAGCAGAGCGCGAGCGCGGTGGCGATCCAGAGTATGGGGCCTTTTTCGCGCAGGGTGATGCCGATCAGCGAGGCAAGGGCGAGTCCGAGCCAGGGGTGCTGGTCCGGACTCATGGAAGAGAGGCCGAAGGGCGTGAAGCTAACGCCAGCGCCCGGGTTTAGAATGAGACCCGGCGCGCCAAAGAGAACGAAATTCGCCATCCAGAAAGTCGCGAAGGCCCAACCGATACGCGCCAGCATCGCTACTTTCGATGCACGGCTTCGGCGTAAAGCAGATCGCCGCTGAAGCCGTCGTAATACTGAATCACCAGGTGCGGACGCGGGTAGGCGACCCAGCGCTCCTTGCCCTGCGCGTCGGGATTAGGATAGACGTTGTTGATCTGCGCGACGGCATAGATGGGGAAGTGGCGGAGCTTGCCGGGGACATCGTTCATGATGAACGAAGACCAGCGAATATCGCATTCTCGACCGCGGGAATCGAACTTGCCATTGATGGGACGGCTGCCTTCGCTGACCAGCGGATGGTTCTGCGAGTTGTGCGGACCCGCGGCGAACTCCCATACAGTGTCCGTCACTTTGACGGTCCAACTGTTGTGCAAGTCGCCGGTCATTACGATAACGGGACGCTTCAGCGAATCCCAGAATTGAATGAGATCTTCGCGTTCCCAGGTGAAGGCGGTCCAGGCGTCGTCCTTGCCGGCGATGGGGTCGGTGGATCCCGGCGAGCCGATATGGGGAATCATCAGATTGACGCTGGAGGCGATGAAGAAGAAGTCGGCATCGCTGGCGGCCATCGACGCTTTCAGCCAGTCGTGCTGCTTCTTCCCGAGCATGTAGAGGCCTTGCTTGCCGGGGTTCTTCATGTCGTGCATGTCGCGCAGGCCGCGCGTATCGAGCAGATAAATTTCGGCGTTTCCGCAGCGGACCTTGGAGTAGTTGTGGCGGCCGATGGAATAAGCGCAGGGGCCGGCTTGCGGGGCGTTGGGGGTGATGCGGATGCGGTTCTTGTCGAGGATTTGGACGATGCCATAAACGCCGGCGTTGGGATTGCCGGGGCCCGTCTCGGCGCGGCGGGTGGGCGGCACACCGGCTAATTGTCCCCCCCAATGAATGTGCAGATTCGCGATTTCGGTTTTGTCGAGCGCGGTAAAATCGGCTTGGGAATCGGTGAGAACATCGCCTTGGACGGTGGCTTCGCCGAAGTGGATTTTTTGCTTCGTCGCCAACGGCGTGGAGCCGGCGATGTAGTCATACCAGGCGTGCAAGGCGATATCGCGGAAGACAGCCTCTCGCGAACGGATGCCCGGCGTGCCGGTGCCGAAAACGTCGTTCAGACTTTCGTGATCGTCGGTGGTGAAATAGCCGGGGACGTTGCGGTGCCATTCGGCGAGCGGCTTGCCGCGGTCTAGATAGAGTTTATAGTTTTCCCAGACTCCGGTAATGGAGGGGGCGATCTTGACGATGCGCGGAGTTTCGGAATCGGTGATTCCGATCTGTTTGCGCCATTCGGTGGCGGGATATTCGCGCCGCTCTTCGTACAGCCAATCGCCATTCATGACGCTGAAGAGAACCTTCGACGCATGTTGGCGGTTCATCACTTTGTAGGCCGGCAGCTCGAGGTCGGTCGATTGATTGGCGCAGGAGCCGAAGGCGAAGGAGAAGTTGAAGAGACCGCGGGGGTTGGTGTCTTTGTGTTGATAGTCCGCGGTGGAGGGATGGGTTTTGAAGGTTCCTTTGGCGCCGCCGCCGTCGAGTTGATAGTGATAGCGGGTGTTGGATTTGAGACCGGTCAAGTGAATCCAGGCGGTGTTGTCGCGATCGGGAGTGGTGGGGACGGCGGGCGAAGTTTGGTCGAGCGAATCGGGACTGGTTCCGAAGCGCACGCGGAGCGACCCGGCGCGGGCCGTGCGTCCCCAGACCCAAACGTCATTCGGGCCTACGCTGCCCAGCAGCGGGCCGTGCGTTACGTTGGGTGCGTTGCCGGGCTGGGCGGCGGCGGGCGTGGCGAGCAGGACGGATTGCGCAAGTTGGCGGCGGTTAAGTTTCATCGCAGCCATTACAACAGCCGCGACGCCTCTTTTGCAAAGTAGGTGAGAATAATCTGCGCACCGGCGCGCTTGATGCACGTCAGCGATTCCATCATGGTGCGCTCCAAATCGATCCAGCCATTGGCGGCGGCGGCCTGAATCATCGAGAATTCGCCGCTCACTTGGTAGGCCGCGATGGGCACGTCGAAATTCTCATACGCGGCTTTGATGATGTCGAGGTAGGGCATGGCCGGTTTGACCATGAGTATGTCGGCGCCTTCATCAAGATCGAGGGACATCTCCTTGATGGCCTCGCGGGCGTTGGCCGGGTCCATTTGATATCCGCGCCGGTCGCCGAACTGCGGTGCGCTTTCGGCGGCTTCGCGGAAGGGGCCGTAAAATCCACTGGCATATTTGGCGGCGTAACTCATGATGGGAATATGGGGGAAGCTGGCGTCATCGAGCGCGGCGCGGATGGCGCCGACGCGGCCGTCCATCATGTCGCTGGGCGCGACAATATCGGCGCCGGCGCGGGCATGGCTCACCGCTGCCTGGGCCAGCCAATGCAGCGTAATGTCGTTGTCGACATCGTCATCAATGATCTTGCCGCAGTGGCCGTGGCTGGTGTATTCGCAGTTGCAGACGTCGGTGACGACCAGCAGTCCGGGCACCTCCCGCTTCAACGCCGTGCAGGCTTTTTGAACGATGCCGTCGTCGTCATAAGCGCCGGTCGCCTCGTCGTCCTTGTGCTTGGGAATACCGAAAAGGATCACGCCGCCGATCCCCAACGACTTCGCTTCACGGGCTTCCTTTACGATCTCGTCGATAGAAAGCTGGGCGTTGCCCGGCATGGACGTAATCTCTTTGCGAATGCCTTCGCCTTCGACGATAAACAGCGGCAAAATGAAGTTCGACGGCTGCAATTGCGTCTCGCGAACCAGGTCGCGGATGGCGGGGGTGCGCCGCAAACGGCGAGGCCGGTCGATGGGGAAAGGCATCCCTCTATTTTATCGGTCCGGACGGCTGAAAAATATTTTGGTTCGCGATGTCCCTGTTGGCCGGATTTTACGCTAAACAGGGTATACGGATGCGTTGTCGTATCTGCGCCTTACCGCCTTTTATCCGGGAGCGGGTCGTCTTCGGCCGGCCCGCCCGCTAGACTACTGGCACGGACCGGTGCAAACTTTTTCCGCGATTTTCTGCGCAGGACCCAACGCATTCGGGTTATCGACCGCCGGCCGCCGGACTGAGAAAGTCTCGACGGCGCCCGTCGCCGTCTTGCTTTTCTCGATGATCTGTTGTTCGCGCAGCACGGCTTGGCCGGTTGCGGGTCGTCCGGTGGCGCCCGTGCCGAAGACGTTCACCTGCCGCGTCTCGGAGCCATCGGCGCGCTTCGTGGTTTCAGCGATAGTCTGGCCGGATAGTTCCAATTGACGCCGGTCGCCACTGATGTAGTTGGCCGTGTTTTCAACGGTAACGCCGTTCTTCTTGTCGGTTTCCTTCACCTCGCGGGCAGCCGGGTAAAACGTGCCGTTGTTGTCACGACGATACGTGAGCGTATCGGCTTTGATATTTTCTCCGGCCGTCAAGATGGTGCTGGACCGTTTTTCCACGGTGTCCAGGCTGCCGTTCAAGGTAGGCCGGGCGACCTGCGTCTCAATGGTGACGCGGCCATCGGTGGTTCGCTCCAGCGCCTGGCTGCGTTCGGCGAGGGAGAAGCCGCCGTTGATGTTGCCGTTGAAAACCTGCGTGTCGATACTCTTGGCGCCATCGGGCTGTTTGCGCTCGATGATGCGGATTCGTTGCGGGGGTTGGGGAGCGCCATTGGCATCGAAGGGCCGGACGAGCTTTTCGACGACGCGGCCATTGGCATCGTCGCTGATCACCCTTTCTTCCACCTGTTCCATGGGCGCCACGCGGCCGTTCATGTTGCGAACGCGTTGCTCCGCGCTGCCCGCGCTGGCCACCTGCTGGCTGGCCAGAACCCGCGCGCCGTTAGCGTCGTAGGTATAGACGTCGGTCTGACTGCGCGGTGGCTGCTGCGCGGCGGCGGGAATGAATGACAGGAAAAGAACGAAGTACCGCATGATTAGATCGTAGGGCCAACGGCCGTTCGCCGCAATCGGGTGAATGCCTTAGATCGTTAGGTCGAACAACCGAACGTCAAGGAGGAAGGAGTGCTTGTCGATGATCGCAATGTTGCCCAAGAGGGCCGGATGCATGGGATTGAGCAGAACATTCGTCTGATTGGCAACGACCACGGAAGGCACAACTAAGATTGGAGTTCGCATGCTCCTTGCCCACATGTCCCCAAACTTCCGCGAAGTGGAAATGTCCGGCATCCAACCTATCTTCTCCGCTGCCAGGGTGTCAGGGATTTCGAGCCGGTACAAGAGCAAGTCGGCTGGATCGACTTTCGTATGCACGCGGTACTCAAGAACGGCCAACGCACTGCATGAACTCGTGTACACAATCGCGGTTCCTTTTGAGTTCCAGCGCCCCGCAGTTATGGCCGCGCCCGTTCCTTCCAAATCCGGGTGCTTCGCGCTGCAAATGCGGTCTACCCGCACCTACCCTATAATTCCGTAATTGATTTGGCCAAGTACGGTCTCCACGATTTGCAACCCGGAAGGACTTCCCAAAATGCTTACGGGGGGCCGATTGCCAGTTTGCAGGTTCCGATCCTGCAGCCAAAACATGGCCTTATCCCGGTCCTCGAAGACCTCGGTTGCCAGGTCCAGCGCCTGGCGGAGTTCTTCAGCGGGAACGTTATTGGACGCCCATACGCCAGCCAATTTGTCCAAATGGCTAACCGGCCGGTGGATTCCCGTCTCGTACTTCCCGAAGAGAATCGGCACCGCCCCAAGCAAGTTCACTTCCTGCGTCTCTGATTCGGCTACCTGCTCTTTTCGCATTGGCAAGCCTCCTGAGTGTGAGTATACCCGGCTTCTCCACTGACTATGAAACCGGGTACGAAGCAAACCAACCCTATAATGAAAGAGGAATGAAGTCCTTCTACATCGAAACCTTTGGCTGCCAGATGAACGTCCACGATTCCGAAAAGGTAATCGGCACGCTCATGGAGCGCGGTTATAACCAGGTGGCGGTCGCCGACAATGCGGACCTCGTGCTGTTCAACACCTGTTCGATCCGCGACAAGGCGGAGCAGAAGGTTTTTAATCGCCTGCAGCATCACAAGAAGGGCGGGGCGAAGCAGGTGGTGGGGCTGTTGGGTTGCGTGGCGCAGCAAGAGGGCGAAAAAGTGTTTGAGCGGGCGCCGCATGTGAGCTTGGTGGTCGGGTCGGCTTCGTATACCAAGTTGCCGGAGCTGCTGCTTCGCATTGAGCAGGGCGAGCGGCGCGTCACCGGGTTGAGCCTTGATACCGACGAGACTTTCGACACGCCGCTGACACGCCGTGACAATCCGTTTCGCGCGTTCCTGACTATCATTGAAGGCTGCGACAAGAGCTGCGCTTATTGCGTCGTTCCCTTCACGCGCGGGCCGGAGCGGAGCCGCACTTTGGCGAGCGTGCTGGATGAAGTGAAGAAGCTTGTCGACACCGGCTACACCGAGGTCACACTGCTGGGCCAGAACGTCAACAGCTATCAGGACCCGTCGCCGGGAGGCGCTAATTTTGCGCAGTTGCTGGCCGCCGTTGGCCAGGTTCCGGGGATGCGCCGCGTTCGATTTACCACGTCCCATCCGCGCGATTTCACCAAGGAAATCATTGACGCCATCGACGCCGTGCCGGCGCTTTGCAACCATGTGCATTTGCCGGTGCAGAGCGGCTCGACGCGGATTCTGGAAGCCATGCAAAGGCAGTACTCGATCGATCAGTACATGCAGCGGATTGCGTGGATGAAGAACGCGCGGCGCAAGATTGCCATCACGACCGATCTGATTGTCGGCTTCCCGGGCGAGACGGAAACCGAGTTCCAGGAGACGCTGGGGCTGATGGACACGGTGGGTTATGACGGCATCTTCAGCTTCAAGTATTCGCCGCGTCCGAATACATCCGCGCAGCACATGGTGGACGCCGTGCCGGAGGACGAGAAGGGCCGGCGGCTGATGCGGCTGGTGGAGCATCAGCGGACGATTCTGATCCGCAACAACGCGGCTTACGTGGGCAGCGTGGAAGAGGTTCACGTCGAACATTTCAACATCGCGACCGGGCAATGGGTGGGCAAATCGACGCAGCACAAGACGGTGAACTTTACGCATTCCGAGGGGCAGCCGGCCCGGCTGGAGGGGACGTATCTGGACGTGCTGGTGACGCGATCGGGCGTGGCCTCATTGGTGGGCGAAGCGGTTGCGGCCTGATAGTATTGTAATGGAATTGAGGAGCGGGCAATGGAAGTAGAGATGAAGATCCGCGGCCTGATGATGGATCCGGTGACGCAAACACCGATCGTAATTCTGAAGGACGTGAGCGGCGGGACCATTCTGCCCATTTGGGTGGGGATGTATGAGGCCAACGCCATTGCATTGGAGATTGAAAAAGTCTCCACGCCGCGGCCGATGACGCACGATCTGATCAAGACGCTGATCAACGGCTTGCAGGCGGACGTGCGGAAAGTGGTGGTGAGTGAACTGCGCGACGATACGTTCTACGCCATGATCTGGCTGGAAAAAGACGGGGAGATGATCAGTGTCGATTCCCGGCCGAGCGATGCGCTGGCGCTGGCGCTGCGGACGGACTGCCCGATCTATGTGGAGGAGCAGGTGATCCGCACGTCGAAGGCGACGAGTTCGGTTTCCGACAAAGTGACCAACGACGAATTGAAGAAGTGGCTGGAGAGCCTCAACGATGAGGATCTGGGCCGCTACAAGATGTGATGGAGGCGGAGCTGGCGGCTAAATTGGAGCGGGTTCTGGCCGCCCGGATAGAACTTGTTCCCGATCTGAAAATCACCACTCACTACGTGTTCGCGCGCGACGGATTTGCTTCGCTGGTGGAAAAGCGCGAGGGCGGATTTGGAAACATCGGCACTCCGGGGATGGTGACCGGGAAAGGCTTTGCGGCGCTACTGTGGCGCGGCAAGCGCGGCGTGTTTGTGGGGCGGGGCTTTGAAGTGTTTGCGACCGACGAACAGGTGGCGGCTATTCGGGCGTTTGACCGCGATCTGAACGAAGCGTTGCGATAACGGCTCTGAACGTGGAGAAGGGCGAAGCCGAAGCTTCGCCCTTTTCCACGTTTGAACACCGGTTACTTTTTCCTGCGAACCCCAGCTTTTGGCGCGGCCTTCCTGGTGACCGGCGCGGCCTTGGTCGCAACACCCGTCCAGCCGGTGATCTTTTCCTTCTCGGCGGTGACGGTGAGGTTAAATGGATCGGCAGTGTATTCCTTGGCGATCCCTTCGAACTCAAGCTCGGTACCGGGATCGACTTTGCCGGGGAGGAAGCCTTTGTCTTCGATCTCGATGGTGATTTCCGGCGCCGAGGCGTCCGAGATACCAACGACGATTTTCTTGGGGTTCGCCGGGGGATCCATGGAGACTACTTTGCCTTTGAACTTCGGTAGTTGCTGGCCCTTGAGTTGTTCGGCATAGGTGGCGCCGTCCGGAGCGACAAGCGCCTGCTTCATTTGCACCCAGATGGCCAGTTGGGGGTTGGTCTTCTTTAGCTCTTCGAGTTCCTCGATCATTTCCTGCTGTTTGGTCTTGATCGTGAAATCGGCGGGCGGGAAAACGCTGGCGACCGCCTTTGCCTTCAGCTCTTCCATACCCTTCTGGTCGCCGCGAATCTGCGGGTAGACGCGGCCAAAGTATTCGCAAACCTTCGCCTTATCGGCGGGCGGAGCGGCCCCTTCTCCTTCCAGTCCACAGGCGCGGGCAAAGTGCCAAATGGCAAAGACCTGCCGCTCCTGCTTTTTCTGAGCAAGAATTGCCGTACCGAGGGAATAGGTACGCATCGCGTTCTTCGGCGTCACCTTCAACAGATTCGTAATCCGCTGTTCAACCGCCGGCCAGTCCTTCTTCACGGTGGCCGTGTAAATGAGCACCTCCAGCGCCTTCATCTGCGCATCCGCCTTCTGCTTGGCCCATGCGTCATCGGCGGCGGTGGGCGGTTTCTGTCCGGCGGCGAAGAAGGTGTCCAGATTCGCCAGCATCGTATTCGCGGCCTTCTCGCCTTCTTCCAGCACCGCGGGATCGGTGGAACCCATGGACAACACCAGCAGCGTGATGTAATACGGACCCGTGAAATTCTTCGGATCGGCGACGGCCATCTCCTTCGCCGTGTCCAACATCTCCTTGGCTTTATTCGCCTGCTGGTAGGTCATCAGGAATGCGCCCAATCGCTCCCAGCCGAAGTTGGTCTTTGGATATTTCTGCTTCCACTGGTTCAGCAGTTCGAGTTTCTTGGCCGGATCGGTGGCTTTGGCGATTTGCTCGGCCACGAGTTCATATTCGCCCCGGTCAATCCATTCTTTTGGCTTGTCCTGGCCAAACAGCGCGGCTGTCGCCACCGCGATCCCCATTAGCAGTCTTAATTTTCTGAAGAGCATCGAATGCCTCCCGTCCTTTTATCCAGGCGCCGCGCGGCGGGCCTTTTTTTGCCGACCTAAATTTTTGGCCCGTACACGTTCAATGCCGGAGTATAACGAAGTTTCCAAGGTTGAAGCAACACTGGTCGCTCGTGTCATGCTCATGTTTTTTTGTGACGGCTTCTTTGCATTCTACCCCGCATCACACCCTTTAGATGGATCCGGCCATCGAATTGTTCCATGAACCTAAAACCGTGGGCTATGCTAGACTCCCCTTTTTCCCATGCGCACCCTCGATCTCGGCGTCATTCTGGTCTACCTCGTCGGCATCACGTGGTTCGGCTCCCGGTTTCGGAGCGGGCAGAAGACGCTGAAGGACTACTTCCTGGGAGGCCGCACCGCGCCTTGGTGGGCCATCGCCTTTTCGATTGTTTCGGCCGAGACCAGCACGCTTACCGTGATTGGCACACCGGGCATCGCGTTCCGCGGCGACCTGGGATTTCTGCAGGTGGTGATGGGTTACTTCCTCGCTCGCGTGGTGATTTCCACCCTGTTTCTGCCCCACTATTTTCGCGGCGAAATGTTCACGGCGTACGAACTGATGCAGCGCCGCTTCGGTCCGAATATCCGTAAACTCACCGCCGGCAGCTTCCTGCTTCTGCGCTCGCTGGCGGAAGGCGTGCGCGTGTTCGCCATCTCCATCGTCATCTCGATCATCCTTGGCACGGGCGAGATGAGTTCAATTTTGTTAATTGTCGGGCTGACGCTTTTCTACACCTTCGAAGGCGGCATGGAGGCGGTTATCTGGACCGATGTTGTGCAAATGTTTCTCTACGTTGGCGGGGCGGTTATCAGTCTTTTCGTCATCGTGCAGCAGATCCCGCAGGGCTGGAGCCACATCTGGCAAGTGGCGGATCAGGCGGGCAAGCTACGTGTCTTCGACTTCCGTTTCGAGTGGTCAACCGAGTTCTTCGCCCGGCCCTACAGTTTCTGGGCGGGCGTCATTGGCGGGTGCTTCCTGACGACCGCCAGCCACGGGACGGAACAATTGATGGTGCAGCGATTGCTCTCGGCGAAAACGCAGGATGAGAGCCGGCTGGCGTTGTTCGGCAGTTGGTTTGTGATCTTCTTCCAGTTCGCGCTGTTCCTGACGATCGGCATGATCCTCTACGTTTTCTATCTGGACAACGGCCGCCCGGCGCCGCCGATTCCGGACCGAATTTATCCGGAGTTCATCTGGGAGTTTTTGCCGGTGGGGGTCGCCGGCCTGGTGATGGCCGCGATACTGGCCGCGGCGATGTCGAACTTGAGCGCCGCGTTGAACTCGCTGGCATCGACGACGGTGATGGACTTTTGGAAGCCGCTCGCGCGTAAGGATCGCAGCGAGGCGGAGTACTTGCGCATCGCCCGCTGGGTGACTGTCTTTTGGGGCGGAGTGTTGCTGGTGATCGCCTTCCTGGCGCGGGAGGTGCAGTCCGTCCTCGAGTATGGGCTGGGCATCGCGTCGATTGTATATGGCGCGCTGCTTGGAACTTTCCTGCTCGGCGTACTCACGCAGCGCGTCGGCGAGCGGGCGGCAATGTGCGGCATGGCGGCGGGGCTCGCGCTCAACATCTATTTGAAATTCGGCACTACGGTTGCCTGGACCTGGTACGTGCTGATCGGCACGGCGGCAACCTTCATTACGGCTTGGATAGCGTCCTTCGTCCTGCCGCGGGAGAATACACAACATGTCTGAACTCAAGCGCGATCTGGGCGTCTGGGGCGCGGCGTCGATCGTCGTCGGCACGGTGATCGGCAGCGGCATCTTCCTGGTGCCGAAGAGCATGGTGCAAAATGTGGGTTCGGCGGAGATGGTGATATTCGTCTTCATCTTCGGCGGGCTGCTATCGCTGGCGGGCGCGCTGACCTACGCCGAACTCTCGGCCGCCATGCCCGAGGCCGGCGGCGAGTATGTCTACCTGCGCGAGGCTTATGGACCGTTCTTCGCGTTTCTTTACGGCTGGACGCAGATGTGGGTGGCCAAGAGCGGATCCATCGCCACGCTGGCCACGGCGTTCTTTACCTATATGGCTAACTTTGTCCCGGCGCTGGAAGGAGTCATCACGGAATTTCACTTGCCTCTGCTGGGGGTATTGACCATCAAGACCGGGCAGATATTCGCGATGGTGGTGATTGGGTTGCTGGGCTGGCTGAACTATTTTGGTGTGAAGGTTGGCGGGAATGTGCAGATTGGCGTGACGGTGGTGAAGGTTGGACTGATCGCCGTGCTGATTGTGGCCGGCCTGACGTTTTCAGGCGGCAGCATGGCTAACTTCAGTTCCAGCGTTCCGGCGCCGGGAGGTGTCGCCGGGTTTTTCGCCGCGCTTGTCGCCGCTCTCTGGGCCTACGACGGCTGGAACAACGTAAGCATGGTTTCTTCGGAGGTAAAGAACCCGCAGAAGAACCTGCCGCTGGCGCTGGTGTACGGCACCGTGGCGGTGATGGCGATCTACATTTTGGCGAATCTGGCTTACTTCTATGTATTGTCCGCCTCGGAGGTCGAGGGCAGTGACCGCGTGGCGGCGGCGATGATGCGTCAGGTTTGGGGCGCGGGCGGGGCGAACGCGGTGAGCATCGCGGCCATGATCTCCATCTTCGCGGCTCTGAACGGGTCGATTCTGACGGGCGCCCGCGTACCGTACGCGATGGCCCGCGACGGCCTGTTCTTCCGGTCCATCGGCGACGTTCACCCGAAGTACTTTACGCCGGCCAATTCGATCATCGCGCTTACCGCGTGGTCGATGGTGCTGATCCTGAGCGGCGGCTACGACCAGCTTTTCACGTACGTGATTTTCGCTTCCTGGATTCTTTACGGCATGGCGACGGCGTCCGTCCTGGTTCTGCGCCACAAGCGCCCGGATTTGCCGCGGCCGTATCGCGCCGTCGGGTATCCGGTCGTGCCAATCGTCTTCGTCGTCGTCGCGGCGGCGCTAATTGTCTCCACGCTGCAGAAATCGCCTCGGGAGAGCTTGCTAGGTTTGGGTATCATGGCTACCGGGATTCCGTTTTATCTGCATTGGAAGCGGAAATTGAAGGCCAAATAGCCGGTAAATAATAGGACCACGGGTCGAAAGTACTGTTATACCCGTACGGGGGTAGTACCTTTCCAAGGTTTAAATAGCATTGTTGTTCTAAAAATAGAACGAACCTATTGAATAATGCATAAAAATCAGGTACAAACAATGTAAGTAGGCTAACAAAAGGCCACTGTTGTTCTAAAAATAGAAATTCCGACCTCGTAAAGCGGGTACCGGAAATCAGGAGAGCCCATATGGACGTAACGAAGATCCTCGAACAATTAAGGGAAGAACGAGATCAAATTGAAGCTGCTATTGTGACGCTGGAACGCCTCGCCCTGGGGCGCGGCAAGCGTCGCGGGCGCCCTCCGTCATGGATGGTGGAAGCGCGGAAGCGAACCAAGTCCGGAGACGAGATGACGGCGGCCGATGTGATCGAGGCCGCAGTTTCAACCAAGAGCCACCGCAACTCCAAGGCGGCTAACGCGTAGCTTTTCCAGGATGCATGGCGGAGAACCGGCCGCGCGATTGCGGCCGGTTCTCCGCTAGCCGGTCCAACTGGGGGTTGGCGCGTCGGCGACCCATTGGAATCCGAACACGTCGTCGCGGGGACCGTAGCGGGGCAGACTCGGCATCCAAAGATATCCGGTTTTGAGCAGGTGGCCGGGACGAGGGCGGAAGCCGACGGAAAACTCGTAGGCCCTGCGCTTCGGCAGCGAGTGGGAATGGCCGTACCGGGATTGGTCCTGGACAGCGCCATACAGTTGAAAGCCGACACGAGTCGCGGTGAACCAGCGCGGGTGGAGAGTCAGCTTTGCTTCGGTATACCCGTATTGGACGGATGGGCCGGTTGGGAAGTTCGGGTAGGAGTATCGCAATTGCTGCCACTCCCCGTTCAAAGCCAGACGGGAACGCGCCCATTGGGCGTCGATGCCGATGCCGGAGGCGTCGAATTGCCGCCAGTGGAAGCCGGTCGCGGTGAGTTGAGACTGGGTTGTCGACTGTAGCCAAGGACCCCGGAAGCCGGAAACGCCCAAGCGCAAGCCAGGCATTGCGGTTACGCCCATGCCCGCGGCCCATTGCGCCGCCTGACTCGACGACGTGAGCTTCTGCGGATTTGACGGCGAACTGTTGGCCAGTTGCACTCGGCCGTCGAGGCGATGCCAGGTAAGGTCGACTTCGGCACCGAAAACGCCGTACGGATTTACGGGCAAAATCCCATAGGTATAACTTTCCAGGTGATTGCAGTGATAGGCGGAAACATGGGGATGAACCCGCTGTTGGTGCTCGATATCGCTGACGGAGCACGGGATCAGATCGGGTCGCAAGAGCAGATAGGAACCGTAGGCCATGGGGGCGTCGATCAAAGCGTTATCGCGATCGTTGTAGCGCGTGGAGAACTGCCCGAACGCGGTGGGCAGCTTGCCTGCCTTAAGCGTAACGCTTGCCTGTTCGCCGCCGGTCGTATAGGCTCCGAAGCCCTGCAGGAGCCGGACGCGCGCTCCGTACCCGCGGACATGGTACGCCTCGTAAGGGAAGAACGGAGATGTATTTCCCTGGATGGTGGCGTGGAAGTACCAGTGGCGTCCGAGTTTCAGCGTCGGCGCGAGGATTAAGCGCCCGCCCGCCGCAATTGGATCGCGGTCGGCGCGGAACGGATTGTCGATGGTGGCTAGCCATTCGGGAATCGTGTTCTTAAGCCGATCCGTTACGGCCGCCCCAAAGGTGAACGTCAAGGGGACTTCAAAGCCAATCTGGGCCTCCTGCCCTGGCAAGAGGCAACTGGCGAACGGAACTAGAAACCGGACTAGCCGGGTTGACGGAAAGCGCTTCATTTAAGTTCTCCAAACTGGCGGACGTGCTGTCGATAGAACTGGCGAAAAACGCTTCGATTACCGCGGGGTCAAACTGTGTACCGCTGCACTCCAGGAGAATCCGGCGGACCTTTTCCTCCGGCATTCGTTGGCGATAGGGGCGGTTGCTGGTCATGGCGTCATAGGCATCGGCGACATGGACGATGCGGGCGTCGAGCGGAATATCGTCACCGCGCAAGCCGCGCGGATAACCCGTCCCGTCGTGATTCTCGTGGTGAAGTCCCACCGCGCCGAGATACTCCTGGAAGGCGCCAATCCGCTCCAGGATGCGCACCCCGATATCGGGGTGTGTCTTAATGATCCGGAATTCGTCGTCGTTTAGCCGGCCGTCCTTGAGGAGTACGGCGTCCGGAATGCCGATCTTGCCAATATCGTGCAGCAGCGCACCGACATGCAGCCGTTCTATGCCGGCGGCCGGCATACCCATCTGCCGTCCGATCCATCTCGAGTACTTGCCCACTCGCCGGCTGTGGCCGGCCGTATATTGATCGCGCGCTTCAAGGCTTTCGACCAATGCCTCCAGGATCTGCAGATAAGCCTGCCGCAGGCTGAGGCGCGCATCGGCGGCCGCCACTGCGGCCCGGTGCAGGCTATCGGCAAGCACATTCACTTCCAATACTCGGGAACGGGCGGTGAGCGGAATTTCGAGATCGCCCTTTTGAATACTTTGCCGGCACGCCTCCGTCAACCGGCGCAGGGGCTCGGTGACGGCGCGGGACGAAAACCAGACCAGAACCAACGCCAGGCCGAGGCTGACCGCGCCCGCCGGGAGCAGGACTTGGCGGAGTGTCCGGACGAATGGCGCGACCGCCGCATCGACCGAGGCCAGCCGGACGACCCGCCGTCCACCGCCGAGTTCCTTCAGTTCCATCGGCATCGCCAGAAAGCGTTCGGCACCAGCCACCACTTCGCCCGGCTGCGCCCAGTCCCGGTTAACGCCCGCCAGCAATAGCTCCGGCAGCGTGGACCTTTCCACTCGGCCGGCCTTGATAAGTACGGCATGACCGCCGCCGCTCAGCACCGTCAGATCGACTTCCCGCCCAATCACCAGACGTCCAAGATTTTCCGATCCCAGATTGATCGGAATGACCTGTTCGGTATAGACCCCGCCGGGCCGCCGCTCCCACCGCGTGAGCGTCCTTTCCCGGGAGTTCGCGATGGCTAAGTAGTCGGCGTCGATCATGTCCCGGACCGCGTGCAGGCGCTCTTCCAGCGTCCGTTCCAACTCCCGCAGTACGCCGGGCTCTTTCAGCGCGCCAGTATTTTCAAGGTCGCGCGCCAGCGTAAGGACCGCTTTCAAACCGGCGTTCTCACTGAGGATCTGGAGCGTTCGCAGCATTTGCCGCCCACGCGCCGCCTGTTCCCGCTGCCGGAATCGTTCCCGCGTGGTCATATCGGTCCCCACCTCGGCTACCGTGTTCCGGCGGACTGTCAATTCCACCCACCACAAACTGCCTGCCAAGAGAATCGTTAGCGGCAAGAGGACGTATAAAATGACCCGTTGGGTGAGAGAGCTATCGCGCATGACGTGCCTTACGGCCCGATAGCTTTGACCGTCGCCATCGGCAGATTAAAGTGCGCGCTAACCGAACCAGTTGCGGGGACCTCGATCTCCTGTTGCATAAATCCAGCGCTCTTATGCCACAGGCGAAGCAGATAACGCCCGCCCGGCACGTTTGCGATCCGGAAATCGCCGCTGGCATTGGGCTGGGCAAAATGCGAGTTCGGCACGACGAGAATGGCCGCGTTCATATTGGTGTGCAGGTGACAGAACAACTGCACCGGGCCAGGTTTTTCGAAACGAATCGTTCGCGATTGGCCCTGGGGGTAATAGCCAAGGTCGAAGGACTTCGCCTTCGACAGGGAAAATACGTTATGGAAAATGGGGTCCGCATTAGGAAACGATACGCTCGAGCCGGCCGGAACTACCAGAAGTTCGCGTTCGAACCGCCGGTTCCGTTGGGTGATTCGTCCCGTTGGAGGCGAGTTCGTGAGGGGCAGCGCGGCATCAATGTAAAGCACCGTGCGTCCCCATTCATCCAGGTCTTCGGGGGCGGCCGCAGTGGCGGCGGCACCGCCGCGCGGGGCATAAACATCGACGACTACGCGTTTTTTGGTTAATGCGCGGGTGAAAACAACCCGCCCTTCAATGTCACCCGCCGAGAGCAGCGGCGCCATCAGCAAAACCAGGATCAAGCCAGCGAACAGACCCATACGGGTTTTATCGGCAAGTCACGGCAGAACTTTACCTATAGATCAGGTACTCCGCCCGGCGCGCGGCAAACGCCGCGAGTTCTTCAGCCTGCCGATCCTGAATTACGCGCGGATCTTCTCCGGCAAGTATCATCCCAATCGCCGCCGGATTGCCGATCAGCTTTCCGTTCACGGGAAAATCCAGTTTCCCGGGGAACAGTTTATGAATCGCCGCGGCGACCTCCAGCCCCAAACGCGTGCTGCCGAACGATTCGCGGTCAGTGACGACGAAACGCACTCCTCCAATCAACTGCGCCTTCAAATTGGAGGCGTTCGGCGTAAACCGGGTGGCGTAGACCCGCACGCCCGGGATGCGGCGATTATTCAGATAAGCGGCCAATTTCGGCCCGTCGATGAACGCCGCGCCGATCTGCTCAAATGGCGCGTCGGTGCCCCGGCCGACGGAATAGTTCTTCGAGTATTCCAACATCCCAATGCCGGGGTACAGTAGCGCCGCGTTTAACGACCGCATATTCGGCGACGGATCGACCCAGGAAAGGCTCGTCGCGTCGAACCAGTCGCCGCGCTGCCATCCGCGCATGGCCACCACGTCGAGCGGCGCCGTCAAACCGAACTCCGCCTGGAACAGCTTGGCCAATTCTCCGGCCGTCATCCCGTGGCGCAGGGCAAGCGTATGCGTGCCGACAAAACTCTCGCTGCCCCGGGTCAGCACCGGCCCTTCCACTTTCACGCCGGTAATGGGGTTTGGCCGGTCCAGCACAACGAATGGCGTCCCGAGCTTGTTCAACTCTTCCATCATTATTCGCATCGTGCTGACATAGGTGTAGAAGCGCGAGCCGACGTCCTGAATATCGAAGACCACCACGTCCACGCCGGCGAGCATCTCCGCGCTGGGCCGCCGGTCCGGATCTTTATAAAGACTCCAGATTTTTACCCTCGTCGCCGGGTCAGCGGCGTCTCCGAGTCCTTCCCGATCCTCAGTGCCGAAGATCCCGTGCTCCGGCGCGTAGATCGCCGTTACCCGCAGGCCGGCCGCCACCATCACATCGATATTGCGCTTTCCGTCGTGCGTGAGGCCGGTGTGGTTCGTCACCAAGCCCACACGCTTGCCGTGCAGCCGGGCAAAATTCTCCTTAACCAGCACGTCCAGCCCGGTTTCAACACTCCCCGTCCGCGCGATGGTCCGGCGCACGCCGCTCATGGACTCGTTATAACCGTTCAGAATCGCACCCGGTATGTCCACGCCAAGCGCCGCGGCCGTGATCGTGGCGACCTTGGCACGCAATGCGGTCACCGGCGGACGCCGTTTCGGATGGACGCTGTTGGTCAACAGAATGACGTACGCGCCGGAGCCTGGATCCACCCATAGCGACGTTCCGGTGAATCCCGTATGGCCGAACGAGCCCAGCGGAAAAAGTTCCCCGCGGTTGGCGGAGAATTGCGAGTCCATATCGAAGCCCAGGCCGCGGAGCACCGGCTGATCGGCGGGTGTCTGGGGCTGGGTGAACTTGGCAATCGTCAATGGACTGAAGAATCGCCGCCCGTCGAGTTCGCCTTTGCCGAGCAGCATTCGAGCAAAACGCGCGAGGTCCGCCGCCGTGGTGAATAGGCCGGCGTGGCCGGCGACGCCATTCATGAAACGCGCCGTCGGGTCATGCACCACGCCGCGCAGGGGCACCGCCATCTTTGGATACAACTCGGTGGGCGCGATGCGCGCCTTCAGAAACGGCGGCGGATTGAAAAGCGATTCCTTCATTTCCAGCGGCGTGAAAATCTCCTCCCGCGCGAACTGATCCAGCGGCTTTCCGGAGATCCTTCGCACCATCTCGCCGAGCAGGACAAAGTTGATGTCCGAATAGATGAACCGCTCACCCGGCGCGGCGACGGGCTTGTCTATTAGCGCCATTTGGATGCCCGTATCGTAGCCGTTCCACTCCGGGTCCAGATCCACGTCGGGGCGCAGGCCGGAGAAGTGCGTCAGCAACATGCGAACCGTGATGTCGCTCTTCCCGCGTTGAAAAGTTGGCAGGTATACCGTGACTTTATCGCCCAGCCGGACCTTGCCCTGTTCCACCAGACGCATCATGGACGCCGCTGTCGCCACCACTTTCGTCAACGAAGCCGCGTCGAAAATCGTATCCATCGTCATCGGTTCCACGGCGGGCGCCAGACTGCGGCTGCCGTACGCTCCGCGATGGAGAATTTTCTGGTTTTGACCAATCCAGGCAACGGCGCCCGGCATCTGATCGGCGTCCAGCGCTTCCTGGATCACCCGGTCAATATCGTCGGAACCGGCAAACCGTTCCTGCGCCGCCAACAGGCCGCACGCCGCCCATGCCAACAGCAATCGGCGCACCTATGAAAGCCTTTTTGCCAATTCTTCAAGTTTAGTGGCGAGGATGATGTCCTTCGCCGTGATGCCGCCGGCATCGTGAGTCGACAGATCCACCACTACCCGGTTCCAGACATTCGACCACTCGGGATGATGATCCATCGCCTCGATGGCGATGGCGGCGGTGGCCATAAACCCGAAGGCATGAACAAAATCGGGGAACTTGTACTCCCGATGCATTTTCCCGTTCACAAGGGTCCAGCCGGGCAGGGAGTCCACAGCGGCCGCCAGTTCCGTCTCGTTTAGTCGTGCCATTTCCTTCCATCGTACGCGTAATTGCAATGGGCTGGAGGTCAGGCCGGGGGCGGATGTTAAAAATAGGCCGCCTCCTTGAACCCTAAGATGGAAGAATGGCCAAACTCCTCGCGGCACTTCGACGCGACCTTGACTTCTTCCCTTCATCGGACCGCGGACGGCCCGGCCTTGTGATTCAGGACCGGAATCGATTTTCCGATCGTCAATTGATCGTGCCTCCCGTGCTTGTGCAGGTATTGGACCATTTCGACGGCAAAAACACGGAGCTTGATCTCCGTGCCGGGTTGACCCGGCTTACGGGCGAACTCGATACAAGCGACGTCGCCGGGCAGCTTGCATCGGCACTCAGCGAGGCCGGGTTTTTGGAAGATGATAACTTCGCCGCCATCCGTGAAGCGCGCCTTTCCGAATGGCGCTCGGCTGACGTTTTGATCCATTCTCACAGCGGACCAATGAACTATCCGGACGATTCCGACTCGCTGCGGGTACAGTTCGATCAATGGTTCAATGCGGCGCCAAAGCTAGAGGCTAAACCGGTCCGCGCCATCGCCTCTCCCCACGCCAGCCCCGGCGCCGCAAGCCGTTCCTATGCGCAGGCCTACGCGGCGCTGGCGCAATCGATTTCGAAGGAGCAGGCGGCGGACAAGACCTTTGTTATCCTCGGCACTTCTCATTACGGCGAGATGGATTGTCTAGGGACAACGAGGAAGAACTTCGATACGCCGGTGGGACGGGCGGAGGTGAATCGGTCGTTGCTATCTGAGTTGAAACGGGATGGCGGCGCGGGCGTGCTGGATGAAGACTACTTCTTCTCGCTTGAGCATTCGGTGGAATTTCAGGTGGTGTTTCTCCAGTATTTGTATGGGCCGGATGTGAAGATTCTGCCGTTGCTTTGCGGGTCGTATGCGCGCAGTATTTACCTGGGCGGACCGCCGGAAAAGTCGGACGATGTGCGCCGGTATCTTGACGCGCTGCGGGCCATGGAAACTCGCCACGGTGAGGAGTTGGTGTGGGTTCTGGGCGTCGACATGGCGCATATTGGCACCCGCTATGATGACGTCTCTCCCGCCACCGCTGACGCGGGCGCCATGCTCGAGGTGGGGCAGCGGGATCGCCGCCGGATTGACTCGCTGAACGCAGGCGAAATCGATGCGTTCTGGGAGCAAGTCCAGGAAGGGCATGATCCGTTGAAATGGTGCGGTTCCGCGCCTTTCTACACGTTTCTGCGCGCCATGCCCGCGGCTCGCGGAGAGCTGCTGGACTACGAACACTGGCAGATCGATCCGGAGAGCGTGGTCAGTTTTGGCGCAATGCGCTTCGCCTAGGCCTATACTGTCTGCATGAAGACTTCACGCCGAAATCTGCTCCAGACCGCCGGCCTCGCCGGACTTCCCGCCATCGCCGTTGCGCCCGCCGCCGCTGCCGCCGGGCCCGATGTTTATGGCGCCATCGGCGTTCGGCCCATCATCAATGCCCGCGGAACGTTCACCATCGTCAGCGGTTCCACGATGCTGCCCGAAGCGCGCGCCGCTATGGATGCGGCGGCTCAGCGCTACGTTCATATGGATGAACTCATGGACGCCGCCGGCGCGCGGTTGGCGCAGTTAACAGGCGCTGAATGGGGCTTGGTGTCGAACGGATGCTCGGCCGCCCTCACCCATGCCACGGCGGCTTGCGTCGCCGGCGGCAACCCCGATCTCCACGTTCGCATCCCCGATCTTCGCGGGTTCGCCAAAGACGAGGTCATCATTCCCACGCATTCGCGTAACGTCTATGACGCGGCCATTCGCGCCGTTGGCGCGCGGATTATTGAGGTCGCAACGCCGGAGGAACTGGATCTGGCGATCGGACCGCGGACGGCGATGATTTATATTCTCGCCGGGCCCGGCGCTGAGCGCGGCCCGCTCGCATTTGAGACTGTCGTCAAGCACGCCGCGCCGCACAAAGTGCCGATCCTGGTTGACGCGGCCGCCGAGATTCTCACGGTTCCGAATGTCCATCTCCAACGCGGCGCCACGCTTGTCGCCTACTCCGGCGGCAAGTGCATTCGCGGTCCGCAAACCGCTGGGCTTTTGCTGGGCAAGAAGAGTCTGGTCCAGGCGGCGTGGGTCCACAGTGCGCCGCACCATGGGTTTGCCCGTTCTTTGAAGATCGGCAAGGAAGAGACGATGGGCATGTTGGCGGCGGTGGAGATGTGGACGAAGCGCGATCACAAGGCGGAATGGCAGCGCTGGATGGGTTGGCTGAACACGGTGAAGACGCGGCTGGCGCCGTTGAGCCAACTGCAACTGAAGATCGAAGAACCCAACGAATTATCGAATCGCACGCCTTCATTGCAGGTTCGTTGGGACGCGGCCAAGTACGGCACGAACGGCGTGCAGATGGGGCAAATGCTGATGAATGGCGAACCGCGCATGACCGTCGCCACGAATCAGAATGGGATCAACGTGGTTGCATACATGATGGCGCCCGGCGATGCCGAGCAGGTGGCCGAAGCCCTGCATCGCGCGCTTTCGAAGTTGAAGGAACAGGCGGCGCCGGTGGCGGCCACTTCGAAGTTTGAGCTATCCGGGCGGTGGGCTGTCCGTATCGATTTTCTGAGCGGCAGTTCGACACACCACTTAGATTTGCTGCATCGGGCGGCTGAACTTTCCGGCACGCACCAAGGCGATTTTGCTTCCCGCCCGTTGCGCGGAAACGTGGACGGAGCCGCCGTCGAATTCGCCAGTTCGCTGAATGAAAATCACGGCGATTCGCTGCAATTCCGGTTCACCGGGCAAGCCGCCAGCGCCGATGAGATGTCGGGCAAACTGGACATGGGCGAGTATCGCGGCGCTTCTTGGACAGCCAAACGCGTCACCTCTGGCCGGGGTTGATATAATTCGGCCATCGTGAGAAGGATTTGTTTTTTCTTTGCTGTCGCCGCCTGCGCGCAGGACTACGCGACAGAAGTGGGCCCGCTATTGCAGAAGCGCTGCTTTGGCTGCCATAGCGATGCGGCGCGCACGTCCGGGCTATCGCTGCAATCGAAGGAAGCTATCCGTATTGGCGGCAATCGCGGACCGGCCACCGATCGGATACTCGCGGCGATTCAACATACCGGCGATCTGAAAATGCCGCCTGCGGGCAAGCTGCCGGACGGCGAGATCGCGGTGCTCTCACGGTGGATCACCGGCGGTTTTTCCGGCCTGACCGAAACCGGCGCCAGCGCCGCCAAGCCCGCCCACTGGGCCTTCGTCAAGCCGCGACGCCAAGCCGGCTCGATCGATAAATTCATTCTTGGCCGGATGGCGGGCAGCGGGCTTACTCCCGCGCCGGAGGCCGATAAAATCACGCTCCTCCGCCGCCTCCATCTCGACATCACCGGACTGCCGCCGTCGCCCAGAGAGGTTGATGAGTTCCTTGCCGATGCCGCGGGCAACGCGTATGAGCGGCGTGTTGACGCGCTCCTGAATTCTCCTCACTACGGCGAACGCTGGGGCCGCCATTGGCTCGACCAGGTTCGTTACGCCGACTCCGATGGGGGCAGCCGCGACGAGCCACGGCAAATCTGGAAGTATCGCGAATACGTCGTCAACGCGCTGAACGCCGATAAGCCGTTCAACCAGTTTGTCATCGAACAACTCGCCGGCGATCTGCTGCCCAAGGCCACTCCCGAGCAGCGCATCGCCACCGGCATGCAGCGGAATTCGTTGCTGCAAATTGAAGCGGGCACGGATCGGGAGCTTTATCGTAATGAGGCCGTAGCCGACCGCGTGGATATGTTCGGCGCCGTGTTCCTGGGGCTTTCCACGGGCTGCGCGCGCTGCCACGATCACAAGTTCGATCCTATCTCCCAGCGCGAGTATTACCAGCTTTTTTCGTTTTTCAACAATATCAATGAGTACTCGAACGACTTGCCGCCGTTCGCGGATACGCTCGACCTGGAGATCACTCATCAACCGCTGCTTGCGATAGGGCCGGCGGCGGAGGTGCAGAAATACGAGACGCTGCGGTCCATGGTTCTGGCGCTGCAAAAGGAACGGTCCGCATATGTTAGGGGCCGGGAAATCAACAAGGGGACGGACCCGGCGCTGCAACTGCGCGATGACGCGATCGCCGCGCTGAAGAAGCAGGTTCCCGAACTGCCGCTCGCCATGGTGATGCAGGAGTTGCCAGTGCCGCGCCCGGCGTATATCCAGCTTGGCGGCGATTATCAACGCCTCGGCGCGCCGGTCAGCGCGGACGTGTTGAGCGCTCTTCACAAGAAGCCGGACACCGTTGCGAAGACGCGCCTGGACCTGGCGAGTTGGCTGGTTGATGTTGAGAACCCGCTGCTCGCGCGGGTGGCCGTGAACCGCATCTGGCAGCGCTATTTCGGGCGCGGAATCGTGGAGACTGAGAACGATTTCGGACGAATGGGATCGAAGCCCACGCATCCGGAACTGCTCGATTGGCTCGCCGTTGAGTTTATGGAAAAGGGCTGGAGCCAGAAGGCGGTCCATCGTGCTATTGTGTTGTCGCGGAGTTATCGCCAGTCGTCGAACTCGCGGCCGGAAACTGAGAAAAAGGATCCGCGTAACCTGCTGCTCGCTCGCCAGAATCGCATACGGCTGGAAGCGGAGATTATCCGCGATTCGGCGCTTACGGTTAGCGGCCTGCTGCATCCCGCTATCGGCGGCCCCAGCGTCTACCCGCCGCAGCCGGATGGGGCGATGAACGCGAGCCAGGTGAAGAAAATATGGAAGACTTCGCAGGGCCCGGACCGTTACCGCCGCGGCCTGTATACGCACTACTGGCGCATCACGCCGCATCCGGCGATGAGCGTATTCGACGCTCCGAACGCGATGATGGCCTGCACCCGGCGCACGCGAAGCAACACTCCTTTGCAAGCGCTGACTTTGCTGAACGGCGAAGCTTTCCATGAAATGGCCCAGGCGCTGGCTTTACGCATCGTTAAAGAGGGTGGTGAAACGCCCGCGAGCCGCCTGGAGTACGGGTTCCGGCTGACCCATGCCCGCCGCCCCTCCGCCACCGAGTTCGCGCGTCTCCGCATGCTGCTGAACGCGGAAAAAGACGAACTTGCTACGCATCCTGAAGACGCCGCCAAACTAGCCGCGGACCCCGCTCTCGCGCCGTGGACGGCCATCGCCCGCGTCCTCATCAACACCGACGAATTCATTACCCGGGAGTAACCGCGCATGCAATGGAACCCTCTCGCCCAAGCCTGGAACCGCCGCCATTTTCTGGCCAATTGCGGACTCGGCGCCGCGCACCTGGCGTTCGCCGCGGAGCCCCACTTCGCGCCCAAAGCGAAACGCCTTATCTATCTGTTCATGGAGGGCGGGCCCTCGCAGTTGGACCTGTTTGACGACAAGCCCAAACTGCGCGCCGCCGATGGCGAGCCGTTTCCCATGTCGCTGCTCGCGGGCAAGAAATTCGCGTTCATGGAGAACATGGCCGCACCCACGGTGCAGGGCTCGCGGGCGACGTTTAAACCGCACGGCCAAAGCGGAAACGTCGTCTCCAGTAACCTGCCGCACATCGCCGGGATTGCCGATAAGATCGCCATTGTCCGCACCATGCAAACGGGCAACGTGAACCACTCGCCGGCGATGGTGATGGCGCACACCGGATCGATGATTCCGGGCCGCCCCAGCCTGGGCGCCTGGCTGCTGTACGGGCTTGGGAACGAGTCGAAAAATCTGCCGTCGTTCATCAGCATGATCAGCGGCCCGCGCGGTCCGCGCAATGGACCCGACATCTGGGGCAGCGGCTTCCTGCCGAGCTCGTTTCAGGGCGTGCCGTTCTCCAGCGGACCGCAGCCGATTTACGATGTGGCGAGCCAGCCGGGCGTATCGGTTGATCGCCAACGCCGGGCGATTGATGCCGTGCGCGATCTGAATATGGAACGCCACGCTCTGACCGGCGACCCTGAAATCAACACCCGCATCGCGTCTTATGAGATGGCGTTCCGCATGCAGGCGAGCGCGCCGGAACTGATGGATATTAGCAAGGAATCCCAGGAAACGCTGGACCTCTATGGCGCGACTCCGGGCAAGGGAAGTTTCGCGAACAACTGTCTGCTTGCCCGCCGCCTGATCGAACGCGGCGTGAAAGTGGTTCAGCTTTATCACACCGATTGGGATCATCATACGGGCATCGATAACGGACTGAAAAAGGTGTGCCCGGAAGTGGATCGCCCGTCGGCGGCGCTGGTCATGGATCTGGGCCGCCGCGGGCTGTTGGACGACACGCTGGTGATCTGGGGCGGGGAATTCGGACGTACTCCGATGAGTGAGGGCGGCAAGCGCGGCGGCCTTGGGCGCAATCATCAGATTGACGCGTATTCCGTGTGGCTGGCGGGTGGCGGAGTCAAGCCGGGTGTGACGATCGGAGAGACCGATGAGTACGGCATGAAGGCGATTGCCGACCCGGTTCATATTCACGATCTGCACGCCACGATGCTGCATCTTTTTGGGCTGGATCATACACGGCTGACGTATCGTTATCAGGGGCGCGATTTCCGGCTGACCGATACGGCTGGCAACGTCGTGCGCAAACTTATCTGAGCGCGCCATATCCGAAGTTAAGAAGAAACAAGCAACCTGATGTTGGGAGCCGGACTCTATTGCTCTCGCAACGCCTCGGTTGGCTGGATGCGAAGGCTCCGGCGGGCAAGCCCCAGGGCTGCAAGGAGGCCCACTGTCATCATAGCGAGCACCACGGCCAGGAGTACGGCCGGCGCGTCGCCCTTTGTGGGACTTCCCCCGGACGCCTGGGCAACCGCGATTCCCATGGCCGCGCCGGTTGCGGCCCCGGCTGCGAGTTGTATCAATGCCCGAGAGAAGATTGCCGCGATGATCCGCCCGCGGCTGGCGCCGAGCGCCATGCGAATCCCGATTTCGCCGCGACGTCGCAACACGGTGAACGACATCAGCGCGTAGATGCCGGCCGATGACAGCAGTCCCAAAGCTCGATGGAAACAATGCGGCCGCCTTCGTCGAGCGGTAACGAAGAGGCCAGGAAATTGCGCTGGACGACGCTGAATCCGCCGGCAGCGATGGCGACGGTCACGGCGATCCCGATACCCCCGGATAGCGCCAGTCCGGGGTACTTGATCGGCATGCGGATGCCGAGATTAACATCCAACCACCAGGAATCGAGCACTCTCATATCGTCGATAATGACGAACAACACTACCGGATTCTTCCATGACAGCGAAAATTAGGTTGCCTCTTTAGGAATCCATCTCGTCAGGACGAGCCCCCGGCGCCGGGTACACACGTAAATACATAATGTAAATATGAGGCCATGAAGTACCTTTGGGATCGGCGTGAGAGCCGGGAGAATCTTGTTCGCCATAAAATCGCGTTCGAGGATGCAATCCGGATTTTCGACGGCCCCACATTGGAGAAGGTGGTGCCGGATTGACTACGGAGAGATTCGCGTTTACGCGATCGGCGTCGTCAACGGATTGGATGTGAGCGAAACCGAGCGCCGGATTATTTCGGCATGGAGGGCGGAACGACATGAAAGAACAGCCTACTGGCAGAGCATCGGCTAAGCCTGGCGCCACCGATGGGAAACGCGTGCGGTCCTTGAGCGACAAGGCAATGAAGGATGCAGTCAAGGCCGATGCAGAGGCCCGACCGACCGATGTGACCTTTTGGAAACAGGCGAAAGTGGTACTGCCGCGAGCAAAGCAGACGGTCACAATCCGGCTGGATGCGGACATTCTCGACTGGCTTCGGCAACATAAGGGCTATCAGACGCGGATCAACGCCGTGCTTCGGACCTACATGGAAGCGCAGAAACCGTGAGCGGCCGGCCTGGCCGTCCTTCTTCGTCCAGCACAGTGCAGTTCCTGTACGACCGCTACGTTGGTGAAGACGGTAAGCGCATTGAAGAGTTTGGAGAAGTGGCTCTCAACGCGGGGATTGCCCGAAAGATTTACGACCTGCGGAACAAGGCCGGATTGAGGCAGCGGGAACTCGCTAAGCGCGCCGGTACTTCCGCTTCCGCTTCCGCCGTCGGCCGCCTGGAGGATGCCGACTATGATGGACACTCTCTTTCGCTGCTCAAGAGTAAACGAACACGCGCGGCGCGTGTTGGTGAGGGCCAGAAACTTGGGCTACGGTCCGATGAGGCATCCTGT
>ENA-ORBV01001286-ORBV01001286.1-microbial-mat-metagenome-genome-assembly--contig:-NODE-1286-length-56292-cov-9.629565_pt1 | contig 56292 bp, 35 predicted proteins | sample MGYA00237777_ERZ505514 | MGnify/ENA primary metagenome ERZ505514 (study PRJEB26160, sample SAMN06269048) | microbial mat metagenome | isolation source: Oligotrophic lake microbial mat | place...
TGGCGGTGAACACGGGGTTGCTCTATCCGCCGATCGAGCTCGCGCACGTCGCGTCCGTTCTCGAAGCGGCTGGGCACGAGGTCGTGATCCACGACGCGGATGCGCGGAAACTCGAACTCGCGGGCTCGATCGCTGCGATCGTCGCCGAGAAGCCGGGGCTCGTGTGCGTCGACTCGTCGAGCACTTCGCTCGACCAAGACTTGGCGCTGTGTCGCGCGGTGCGCGCGCAGACCGGCGCACCCGTCGCGATCTTGGGCAGTCAAGTCACCTACACGCCGGGCGAGATCTTCGAGCACGATTCCGTCGACGTCGTCGTGCGCGGCGAGCCCGAGTTCACCGTGCGCGAGATCGCCGAGCGTGTCGCAGCGCAACAGTCGCTCGCCGGTGTCGCGGGCACGACGTGGAAACGCGGACCCAACGACGTCGTGCACGAAGCGGAGCGCGAGAAGATCGACGACCTCGATGCGCTGCCGATACCCGCTCGACACTTGCTCGACAACAAGGCCTACCACTTCCCCGGACTCGACGGGCCGGTGACGACGGTCAAGAGTTCGCGCGGATGTCCGCTCAACTGTTCGTTCTGCGGTTACACGCTCGCGCAAGGTCTGCGCTTTCGCTTCCGCGATCCGGAGCACGTCATCGCCGAGCTCGTCGATCTGCATCGCAATCACGGCCTGCGCCACGTCGTGTTCCGCGATCCGATCTTCACGACGAAGAAGGATCGCATCCACGCGATCTGCGCCGGCATCTTGCGCGAGAAGTTGGACTTGGCGTGGCAGTGCGAGACGGCGGTGAAGACGCTCGATCGGCCGCTGATCGAAGCGATGGCGAAAGCCGGCTGCACGCATATTTCACTGGGCGTCGAGTCGGGCAACGCCGAGATCCAGAAGCGTCACTGTGGCAACAAGCTCAATGATTTCGAGCGCGGCGTCGAGGTCTTCAAAGCGTGTCGCGACAACGGCATCGAGACGCGCGCGTTCTGCATGATCGGCTTTCCGGAAGAGACGCCGGCGATGGTGCAGGAGACGTTTGAATTGGTCGAGCGCTTCGATCCGGATCAAGTGCAGTTCTGTGCCGTGACGGCGTATCCGGGGACGCCGCTCTACAAGATGTTGCACGGGTCGCGGGATTTCGACTACGCGACGATGACGGGCTTTCAGGCGTTAGAAGGCAATGAGCACATGAGCGCGGCCGTCATCGAGGAGAAGATTCGTGAGGGGTATCGGCGGTTTTATCGCAGGCCGAAGCGGTTGGTGAGGGAGCTGCGGAATCCGGTGAGGTTTGTGGGGAGAGTGGCGCGGTATTTCACTTTGTTTGCGAAGAGGGCCTGACGCGGCGAATTCGCCGCGTCCAGCCAGCGGAGGATTCTGTGCCGGTCTCAAGCTGCTCTGCAGTGGCTTGCGCGTCCGCCCCGGTCAAGGCCCACAACCTTCCGACGCCTCACACCCTCCGACGCAATGCACCCCTCCGACGCCTCACACCCTCCGACGCCTCACACCCTCCGACGCCTCACACCCTCCGACGCAATGCACCCTCCGACGCAATGCAACTCCGGCCGCGTGACACTGCGTCACGCGGCCGGAGTTGCATTAGGTCGGAGTGTTGTGGGCCTTGACCGGAGCGGACGCGTCAGTCAGACGCGACGCAACGAGGGACCGGCACAGAATCCTCCACTGGCTGGCCGCGGCGAATTCGCTGCGAACGTCACGGCCCCCAAGTCAACGAAATGCCATTGGACGTATTAAACGTACTCGCCGTGCAGAACGCGATCGCATCTCGATACCAGCACTGATAGTGCTTGACGTCGCTCGCGAAGATCGGCCCTCCGCCGATCGTGATCGGATTCGGTGTCAATCCGCCCGGATACGACGACGAGCCCGCGGTCGGGAACACGACACCGAGTCGCAAGATGCCTGCCGCCGCGCACAACATGCCGTCCCCGAACGTGATCGGGTTCGCGGCCAATCCGTTGGCCTGGAAGAACAACCCCGGACCGGTGATGTCCGTCGTCGTCAGTACGAGCGTGTCCGCGCTCACCGAGGCGATGCCGCTGTTCGCGAGGCGCGTCCCGCCCGCAAACCCTGAGTTCGCACAGCCCCGACCCGCCGCGCCATTGTTGCCGCAGGCGAGGCACGTCGTACCGACGGCATCACCCGTGCAGAACGTCGTGGACGGAGTCGCGCACGGCGTGCCGCTCTCGGTCACGCCCATGCTGCCGACGATGTTCACGGTCAACGCCGTGCTGTAGTTGCCGAGCTGGATCGTGATGACTTGACCGCACGTGATCGGCACGACGAGGTTCGTGTTCAGCTCAGGGAACGGCGTCGTGCACGAGTCGTCGTCACATGCGTACCCGCTCGGGCTCACTGGGCAACCCGCGCCGTTGTACACGGTGATTTTCGTGTCGGTGTCGGTGCTCGTCGTCAAACCGCACGTCGTCAAGGTGAGCGTGCCCGTGCTCGCGGCGGTGTACGTGTACCAGATGTCTTTCTTGATCGAGGAGGTCGTCGCGCACGGGATCGTCAAGCCCTGACCTTGGGTACCCGTCGTTGCCGAGGTCGTGTCGAAGGCGTAGAGGCCCGGACCGGGCAAGACGATCGGCGTGTTGCAATCATCGTTGGGCGGCGGTGTCGCAATAAACGTGACGGCCATCACGAATTCACCACAGCCGCCGAGGCCCTTGTCGCTGACGCGAATCGAAACCAACTGCGCGGCTGCGAGCGGAATGCCTGATAGACACGAAGTCGGACCGGTGCAAGGCGTTCCGCCGCAGTCGTCGCTGCACGCGAGCTCGGTACCGCCGCAAGAGTTGTAGACGGTCACGACCGTGTCGGTGACGGCAGTCGTTCCGCACGTGGCCAAGCTCAACAGTCCGCCATTCGCGCCGCCGCTGATCGAGTACCACAGATCGCGCGAACCGGTCCCGCCTGCATCACAACTCGCGAGAGCGTCGTTCGTCGCCGCTGCCAGGTTGCCTGTCACGGTGCTCGTGCCCGGGAGCAGCGTCGCGCTCGCGCACACGTCGTTCGGGGGCGGCGAGAGGAGCGGCGCTCCAGCAGCGACGTTGATTTGGAACCACGTGATCTCGTACGGCGCATTGGCCGGCAACTGGTTGACGACGCGCACGTCGCCATTGCAGGCCGAGATACGGAAATCCCAGTCGGCCGCGACCGTGGTGGTCGAGCTCCGCACGAGCGAGTCGGGGAAATCCATGATCAGCGAAAACGTGTCCTCGTCGGGAGCCGCCGGGAAATTCCAAGCTGTGTTGCTGCTCGAAACGGCGACGTAGTACGTGCCCGGCGCAAAAGTGCGCGTCAAACGCGACTGCGTCGTCGCGCCAGCCGGACCTTCGTCGTCGTTGTTGAATCCGTTGATCGCGCTGAGGTTCGCGTCGTAGACGGCGATATCCGTGTTCGCCGTCGTCTCGCCGATCGTCGTGATCGTGATGGGAGCTCCGCTCTCGAAGAATCCCGCGATCGGCGTGGCCGTGACAGGAGCGGTCGCGAACGTCGCGGTGTACGTCGCCGTCGTCGCCGTCGTTCCTGAGACGCGGTAGTAGATCTCCTCCTGTTTGCCGAAGGCGTACCACTGATTGAAGCGCGGCGGCACCGTCAAGGTCGATGTCAACTGGATGGTGCTGTCCGTCGTGCCCGGCGTGCCGCCGGTCGAGGCGGTGCCGGCGGTGCCGGTCTGATTGAGTCCGCGGATCGTCCCGGTGTTTCCAGTCGTCGTCGAAGTCGAGAGCGTCAGCGTGTGCTTGTAGATTCCGAGCGGTAGCGCCGTCGTCTGCACACGGAAGAGATCGACGCTGGTGAGCAACGTCGAGCCGAGCGTGGTCACCGTTCCCGTCGTCGTGCCGGTGATGAAGTCGCCGGGCAGGATGCCCGTGACCACGTTCGCTTCCGGCCGTTGGCTGTTGGGTTCGAGTTCGGGGAAGGTGACTTGAGCGTACACGCCTTGCGCGAGCGCCACAGCGGCGCAGAGGCTTAGCGTGCGTTGTAGGAATTGCATGGGAGACTCACTGGAGGTTCTGGAGGTGAAGTGCGAGCCCGAGAATGGAGTGGAGCCGCGCACAGTCAGTGTCCCACAAATTCCGCCGACCGAAACCGACCCTGTTCGATTATCGCGGCTCGGCATAGGCTCCGGGGATGCAGCGGTGGTCGTGTCGAAACGCCCTGAGACCCGTGCGCGCGCGCCACGATCGTCCGGCAGCCGACGCCCAAGTCACCGCGCTCGGCGCTAAGGTGGGTCCCCATGTTCGCGCTCGCCTTCGACACCGCCGACCTGCACCTCGCGCTGACGCTTCTCGTACTCGTCGCAGCGATTACGCTCTTCGTCACCGAGAAATTGGCGCCTGATCTGACGGCGTTGTTGGCGTTGCTCGCGTTGCTCCTCTTCGGAGTTCTGACTCCAGCCCAAGCGTTCGCGGGCTTCAGCCATCCGGCCGTCGTGTCGGTCGCGGCCGTGCTCGTGTTGTCGGCTGGCATCGAGCGCACGGGAGCACTCGGCTTCGTCGCGCGACGCGTGCTGACGCCGCTCGGCAAGAGCGAATGGATGTTGACGGCCGTCGTCATGCTGGCGATCGCAGTGCTGTCGGCATTCCTGAACAACACGGCCGCCGTCGCGATTTTCATCCCGGTCGTGCTCGAGGCGTGCCGCCGCACGGGCGCGAGTCCGGGTCGCGTGCTCATGCCGATGGCGTTCGCGGCGACTTTCGGCGGCATGTGCACGCTGATGGGCACGTCGACGAACCTCGTCGTGCACGAGTACGCGCGCGCGCACGGTTTGCCCGGCTACACGATGTTCGAGCTCGCTTCCGTGGGCTTGCCGATCGCCGGTATCGCGTTCGTGTACTTGCTCTTCGGAGCGCGCTTCATGCTCCCGAAGAATCGCGTCGTCGAGGACGATCTGGCGCGCGCGGGGGATTACGTCGCAGAACTCGTGATCAAGGCGGGCTCGACGTGGATCGGCACGAAAATCAGCGCGAAAACGCTGTCGCGCGACCATGACCTCGAACTGTTCGCTCTGTCGCGCGGCACGGACGTCATCGACGTGACCGACGCCGGTGTAGCCCTGGCCGAAGGCGACGCGCTGCGCGTGCGCGGCCGACTGGAAGACGTGTTGAAGTTGTCCGCGCGCGGCGGGATCGAACTGCACAAGCCGCACGATCACGAGCAGATCGTCAAGCAAGTCGACACGGATGCAGAGCGCAATGCCGTCGGCGCGTCTGCTGATCCGGAGACGAAATCCGCCGCTCCTCTCGCGGCGAAGCTCGATCCCATGGCCGCGCCGAAAGCGGATCCGAAGATCGAGACGCAAGCTCCGCGCCTCGCAGAGGTCGTGCTCTTGCCCGGCAACGATCTCGTCGGCCGCACGCTGAAGGAATCCGAATTCGCGCAGACGTTCGGCGCCCTGGTCGTGGCTCTGCGCCGACGTGGTCGCGCCTTCGGTCGGCCGTCGACGACGCGACTGCGCACCGGCGACGTGCTCGTGCTCGAAGGATCGAACGAGGCTTTGACGCGCCTCAGCCGAGCACACGGATTCCTCGTCGTCGGCACTCCGACGCCGCCGGAAGTGCGCCACGAGAAGATCTTCATCGCGGTCGGAACGCTCGTCGCCGTGATCACGGCCGTCGCCTTCGGTTGGATGTCGATCGTGGCGGCGGCGACCGCGGGTTGTGCGCTGTTGATGTTGACGGGTTGCTTGAAGCCACGCGAGGCGTACGAAGCGCTCGATCTCTCGGTCGTGTTCCTGCTCGCCGGAGCGCTCGCCATCGGCACGGCGCTCGAAGTCACCGGCGTGCCCGAGCGCCTCGCCACGATCCTGGCCTCCGTCGGCGGAGGATCGAATCCGCTCTACGTGCTGGCGGGCTTCTTCCTGATCGCCGTGCTGCTCTCGGAGTTCATGTCGAACAGCGGTGCGGCCACCTTGCTGTGTCCGATCGCGCTGACCGTCGCCGAGCGTCTCGGCATCGCACCGATGACGCTGCTCGCGGCCGTGACTTTCGGTTGTTCGGCCGCGTTCGCGATGCCGATCGGATATCAGACGAGCCTCATGATCTACGGACCCGGCGGATACCGCTTCAAGGACTTCGTGCGCGTCGGATTGTTGCTGGACGTCCTCGTCGCCGTCGTCGCGCTCGCGCTGATCCCCAAGTTCTGGCCGCTCCTGGCGCCGTGAATCGTGCGTGAGTGCGCGCACTACACGCGCCCTGCTTCTCGAACATAAACCGCGACTCGCCGTTGACGCGCGCGCGCGCGAGTCCATCCTGGCCCCTCGATGAACTGTTTCGCACTCGCCGAGGTCGCCGCCTCCCATGTTTCGCTGCGCGATCTCGCGATCGTCTTGTGCGTGGCCGCGATCACGACGGTCGTGTTCCAGCGGCTGAAGCAACCGGTCGTTCTCGGCTACCTGCTCGCCGGCATCATCGTCGGCCCGCACACTCCCGGTGCGAGCGTTCAGGACGTCGGTCGACTGCACGAATTGTCCGAGCTGGGCATGATCCTCGTGCTCTTCTCGATCGGACTCGAGTTCAGTCTGCGCCGACTCCGGGAGATCGGTCCGCGGCCCGCGTTCGTCGCAGCATTCCAGTGCGGAATCATGCTGTGGCTCGGGTTCCTCACCGGGCGCTTGCTGGGTCTCGATTGGCGCTCGAGCTTGTTCGTCGGCGGCATCGTTTCGATCTCGTCGACCGTGCTCATCCAGCGCGTGTTCCTCGAGGCGAAAGTCGAGAAGCCGATCCAGGACATGGTGCTCGGCGTGCTGGTCTACGAGGACATCGTCGGCATCCTCCTCATCGCGGGGCTCACGACCTTGACTCTGGGCGAAACCGTCGACGTCGCCGCGATCGGCGCAACTGGCGGGAAATTGGCGCTGTTCCTCGCGATCGCGATCGGCGTGGGGCTGCTCGTCGTGCCCAGAGCCGTGCGCTTCGTCATCGCGCTGGGACGCAACGAAACGCTCGTGATCGCGAGCTTGGGGCTGTGTTTCGCGCTCGCGCTCGCGGCGCAGAGCCTCGGTTACTCGACGGCGCTCGGCGCGTTCCTCGCGGGATCGTTGATCGCGGAGTCGGGGCACGGACACACGGTTCACAAGCGCACGCGATCAGTCGCCGACGTCTTCGCTGCCGTGTTCTTCGTGTCGATCGGAATGCAGATCGATCCCGCGTTGATGGCCGAGCACTGGGTCGCCATCGTGGTGCTGACGCTCGTCACGATCATCGGCAAGCTCTTTGGAACAGCGCTCGGAGCGTTCCTCGTCGGCGCGGAACGACGCGTCGCGTTGCGCTCGGGTCTCTCCATGGCGCAGATCGGCGAGTTCGCATTCATCATCAGCGGCATCGGCGTCGCGGCGGGCGTGATCCCGACGTGGATCGCGGCAGCGGCCGTCGGCGTCTCGACACTGACGGCGTTCGTGACGCCGTACTTCATCGCGCGGTCCGACATGCTCGCCGCGGCCATCGACCGAGCGCTTCCGCAGCGACTCCAAATCTACGCGACGCTGTACACGTCGTGGATCGAGGACATTCGCACGCACGGTCCGCGCAATGAACGCTCGGTCGCTGTCCGCCGTGCCGTGCGAGTCGTGCTCCTCGACACGGTGATCTTGGGCGCGGTCGTCATCGCGGGGTCGTTTTTGGCCGTCCGCATCGGCCTTGCGCTCGAAGAGCGCGCCGGCGTCGGATCGCGACTCGCTTTCGCGCTCGTCGTCACCGGCGTCGCTGGAGTCTGCGTCCCATTCTGCGTCGGCATCGTGCGCGGATCGCGCGAACTCGCGCGCAACTTGGCCGAGATCGGCATGCCGAGCGTCGTCGCCGGCCGCGTCGACATGGCGCGTGCGCCGCGCACGGCACTCGTCGCAGGGCTGCAATTCGCGGTGCTCGCGTGCGTCACTATCGCGCTCGTCGCGGTGACCGGACCGTTCTTCCCGCGCTTCGTCACGCCGCTCGTGATCGTGATCGTGCTCTTGCCGTTCGCGCTCCTCGTGTGGCATTCCGCACGCAACTTGGACGGCCATGTGCGCGCCGGCGCCGAGATCGTCGCCGAAGCTCTGCGGCGCACTCCTCCCAAGCGCGGCGTCGAAGAACTAGCTGAAATCCAGGCCCTTTTGCCGGGGCTCGGCGATATCGCCAGAATCGTTTTGGAGGAGGGCGATCCCGGCGTCGGGCGCACGCTCGCCGAACTCGACTTGCGCAGCTTGACCGGTGCGAACGTGATCGTGATCCAACGCGGCGACACGCGCATTCTCGTGCCCGACGGCGACGAACGGCTCGCGGCCGGGGACGTCATCGGCTTGACGGGATCGCACGAGGGCATCGTCGAAACTGGACGCCTGCTGTCACGCGCAAGTTCGGATTCGAATCCGTGAACACGCAACCGGACCGCGAGCGTCTCGAGCGCTGGGCCGCGAAGAAGGCTCACTACCAAGACGAGTCCGTCGTGGCTCGCTACGACGCCGAACGCTTTCGATCGCGTCACGAGCGTGCTTCGACCGAACGCAAGTGGCGCGCGCTTCAACGCGTCCTCGGACGTGAGCTTTCCACAGGCGCGGAAGTCCTCGACCTGCCGGCAGGACGCGGACGTTTCTCGAGCCGCGTGTTGGCCGCCGGATATGCGCTCACGAGCGCCGATCTTTCGTTCCCTATGTTGCAAGCAGCACAGATCGAGGCGGGATCTGCGCAGCGCTTTCGCTGCGCCTTGCAGTGCGATGCGGAGCGCTTGCCGTTCGCCGATCGGAGCTTCGACCTCGTGCTGTCGATCCGCTTCCTGTTTCACGTTCCGCCGGAACTGCGCGTCGGCATCCTGCGCGAATTCAGCCGCGTTTCGCGCCGTTTCGTCGTCGTCGACGTGCGCCACAAGTACTGCTGGTCGACGCATACGAAGCGTCTGAAGGCCTGGTTCCTGGGTCGACGAGCTCCCTCCAACCGTTCGAGCTTGGCCGAGATCGACCGTGACATCGCCGCGGCCGGACTGCGCCTGGTGAGGCGCGTCTGGCTCGCACCGGGCTTGTCCGAGAAGATGCTCGTGGTGTGCGAGCGGCTTTGAGTTCACTGCGACGTCGAATCGTCGGCGCTACTCGTTGGATAGGCCGGAGTGCGTCGCTACTCTGCACCGAAGAGATGCACACTCCATGAGCCAGATCGAAAACGTCTTGCGCGAGAACCGCTTCTTTCCGCCGAACCGCGAGTTCCAGGCGCAGAGCCGGCTCGGAAGCGAGGCGAACTACCAGCGCATGTACCGAGCCTCGATCGACGATCCCGAAGCATTCTTCGGCCGTGTCGCGAGCGAACTCCCGTGGATGAGACCATTCACGCGCGTGCTCGATTGGAGCGGTGCTCCGTTCGCGAAGTGGTTCGTCGACGGAAAATTGAACGCCAGCGCCATCTGTCTCGATCAACACTTGACTGCGCAACGCGCCGACAAACCGGCGATCGTGTTCGAGGGCGAGCCGGGCGACACGCGCACGCTCTCGTACGCCGAACTGCACCTCGAGGTGTGCCGTTTCGCGAACGTGTTGAAGATGCGCGGCATCAAGCGCGGCGATCACGTCGCGATCTACATGCCGATGATCCCCGAAGCCGCGATGGCGATGCTCGCGTGCGCGCGGATCGGTGCGGCGCACTCGGTCGTATTCGGCGGATTCAGCGCGCAGTCGTTGAAGGACCGCATCCAGGACGGCAATTGCACAGCCGTGATCACCGCCGACGGTAGTTTCCGCCGCGGCGCGGTGCTGGCGCTCAAGCCCAGCGTCGACGAAGCGATCGAGAGCCTGCCGCAGGTCAAGAACGTGATCGTCGTGCAGCGCGCCAAGAACAAAGTCGCGTGGACGAAAGGCCGCGACCACTGGTACCACGATCTCGCAGCGCGCGTCTCGTCCGAGTGCGAAGCGGAAGCGATGGATTCCGAGGACTTGCTTTTTCTGCTCTACACCTCGGGCTCGACGGGCAAGCCGAAAGGCATCGTGCACACGACCGGCGGATACATGGTCGGCGCGTATTTGTCGGCGCAGTACGTGTTCGACTTGCGCGACGACGACGTGTTCTGGTGCACGGCCGACGTCGGTTGGATCACCGGGCACACCTACATCGTCTACGGTCCGCTCGCGAACGGCGCGACGATCGTGATGTACGAGGGCGCGCCGAACGCGCCGCACCAAGGCCGCATGTGGGAGCTCATCGACAAGCACAAGGTCACGATCTTCTACACGGCACCGACAGCGATCCGCACGTTCATGCGCTGGGGCGACGAATTCCCCGCGAAATACAGCCTTGCCACGCTGCGCTTGCTCGGTTCGGTCGGTGAACCGATCAATCCCGAAGCATGGATGTGGTACCACAGGAACATCGGTCGCGAGCGCTGTCCGATCGTCGACACGTGGTGGCAGACCGAGACGGGCTCGATCATGATCACGCCGTTGCCGGGCGTCTCGACGACGACGCCGGGTTCGGCGACACGACCGTTCTTCGGCGTCGACGCTGCGATCGTCGATGAAGAAGGTCGCGAACTCGGGCCCAATCAAGGCGGCTTCCTCGTCATCAAGAAACCGTGGCCGTCGATGTTGCGCGGCATCTGGGGAGATCCGGCGCGCTACGTCGAAGGCTATTGGTCGAAGTTCAAGACGATGTACTTCGCGGGCGACGGTGCGCGTCGCGACGAGAAGGGCAATTTCTGGATACTGGGTCGCGTCGACGACGTGATCAACGTGTCGGGACACCGGCTCTCGACGATGGAAGTCGAGAGTTCGATCGTCAGTCACGAGTGCGTCGCCGAAGCCGCGGTCGTCGGACGGCCGGACGAGATCACGGGGCAGGCGATCGTCGCGTTCGTGACGTGCATCGCCGGCGTCGAGCCCGACGAAGCTTTGCGGGCCGAGCTGTTGGAACACGTGTCGAAGGAGATCGGCAAGCTGGCGCGCCCCAGCGAAATCCGCTTCACCGACGCGCTGCCGAAGACGCGCAGCGGCAAGATCATGCGGCGCTTGTTGCGCGACATCGCGGGCGGCGTTGCAACCGTCGGAGACACGAGCACGCTCGAGGACTTCTCGATCCTCGCTCGCCTGCGCGCGGACGAGGAGTGAGTCTCCCGTCGCGCGCTTTCGCGCGACCAGCAACGCAGGGGATCGCCTGCGAGCCGGTCTCCGACGATCCGGTCGAATTGGCGATGTCGGTCTGGCTGGAGAGCTTTCCCCTCCGTAGCCTGTCGCACGAAAGCGCGCGGCGGTCGTGAATGTTGCGCGAAAGGGCGCGGCGGTCGTGAATGTCGCGCGAAAGCGCGCGGCGGTCGTGAATGTCGCGCGAAAGCGCGCGACTATCGTGAACATCTGGTCATCCCTCGAGCGCGCTGCGCGCCTCTACCCTGACTCGATCGCCGTCGAGGACGGTTCGCACTCATTCACGTACCGCGAATTTCGCGCCCGTGCTGCGGCTCTCGCGCTCGATTTTCGTGAGCGTGGTCTCGTGCAGACAGAGCGCATTTCGATCCTCGCGTGGAATTCGCACGCGTACCTCGAGACGTATTTCGCCGCAGCCGGCGCCGGACTGATCCTCAATCCGCTCAACGTGCGCCTGGCGGCCCGCGAGATCGTCGACATCCTCGTCGACTGCGATTCGCGACTCTTGCTGGCCGAGTCGGGCTTCACGGATCTCGCCCTCGCAGTGACGCGCGAGCGCGGAACGATCGAGGAGGTGCTGTGGCTCGACGATCGCCACGAATCGCGCATCGCACGTCAACTCGCGCGCGCCGACGAATTCGTTCCCGCCGCGACATCCGGCGACGACGTCGCGCATCTCTACTACACGAGCGGCACGACCGGCGTCGCGAAGGGCGTGATGCTCAGTCATCGCAACGTCGCCACGCATGCGCTCGGCGCGATCGCGGAATTGTCCCTGTCCGACCGCGATACCTGGGCGCACATCGCGCCGCTCTTCCACCTCGCGGATGCGTGGGCGACCTTTGCGATCACGCACGTCGGCGGACGGCACGTCGTGCTCGCGAAGTTCGACGCTGAACGAGCGCTCGATCTGATCGAGAGCTCACGCACGACGATCACGAATCTGATCCCGACGATGCTCAATCTGATGGTCAAGCATCCGCGCGCGGCCGGTCGCGACTGGAGTGCGCTGCGCAACATTCTCTCCGGCGGATCCCCGATCGCACCCGACGTCGTGCGCGCGATCGTGGCTCTCTTCGGTGCCGAGTACGTGCAGACCTACGGCATGACCGAGACGAGTCCGTATTTGACGCTCTCGCTGTTGAAGGACCACCTGCGCGCTCTGCCGCGCGAAAAACAGCTCGAATTCCAGTGCAAAACGGGCCGCGCGTTCACGACGGTCGAGTTGCGCGTGGTCGACGAGAACGGTCGCGACGTCGAACCCGACGAAAAGTCGGTGGGGGAGATCCGTGTGCGCGGCGAGACCGTCACGCGCGGCTATTGGAAGCGGCCCCAAGAGACCGCGCGCGCGTTCGAAGACGGCTGGCTCAAGACGGGCGACCTCGCGGTGATCGATCGCGAAGGCTACGTCACGATCGTCGACCGCGCGAAGGACATGATCTTGTCCGGTGGAGAGAACGTGTATTCGACCGAGGTCGAGCACGCGCTCTACGCGCATCCCGCTGTGCTCGAAGCGGCCGTCTTCGGCGTGCCCGACGAGCGCTACGGCGAGAGCGTTCGCGCGGCGGTCGTGTTGCGAGAGGGCGCAGCGGTTTCGAGCGCTGCTCTGATCGACTTCTGTCGCACGCGCCTGGCTGGATACAAATGTCCGCGCGCGGTCGACTTCCTGTCCGAACTGCCGCGCACGGGCAGCGGCAAGATTCAAAAGCGCGCCTTGAGAGATCCGCATTGGGTCGGACGCTCACGCTCGATCTGAACGCAATCGATTGTGTTGGCACGGTTTCGCGCTGGCGGCTGCGCTTCATTCCCACGAATGGGAATCTGCCGAATTCTCTCGTGATCTCGCCATCCGTTGCTTGATCGGAGCAGCGCGTTCGCGACACTCGCGCAGGGATCGAAACGACTCGCGCGTCGAGTTGGTTTCGAGCTAGCCCCAACCGGCCCCTAGGGTCGGCGCATTCCCAACTCGCCCCAACCGACCCCTTGGGTCGGTGCATTCCCCACTCGCCCCGTGACGGGCGCGAGCGAGATCCCCAATCATTGTCGCCGATTCCGCGTGAGTCGGCTCGCGGTGCTTCGGTCGAACTCGCGACGCGCGCACGATTGTCGGGTGTGCTCACTCTGGAGAAACACCGTGATCTCGCTGTCTTTACGTGCATCGCTCGCTCTGTTCGCCGCTACGTGGTTCGCTTTCGGTCCGGGGCCTGTGCTCTCGGCGCAGAGCGTCGACTGCACCAGCACCACCTGCGCCCCGTTGACCACGTGTGTGGGCTGTCCGACCGCGGCACCGCTCACGTTCCAAAAAGTCATTGCACCCAGAGACCTGGGTCAGCGCTTCAACGCGATCACGATCGATACCTTTCCCGACGCGGGCGTGGGTGCGCTCGGCGCCCTGCAGCGTGCCGAGCTGAAGTTCACGATCTCGCCCGAACAGATCCGCTTCCGGGTCGAGAACTTGGCCACCACCACGGCGGTCGTCAGCGCGTTCAATCCCACCTACGACGTTGCGGGCTACATCGATGTGCTCGACCCGCTGTTCCCGCCGATCAGCAACGTGGCGCTGGTGCGCACATCGGACAAGGTGGAAGGCCTGCTCGGTTCTTCGGGTTGCCTCAAATGGCGCGTGACGGGCAACCTCTCGACGCAGTTCGGCGGGTCCGGGACCCTCCCGCCGTTCGACAATTGCTACGATTTCAACGACCCCGACCAGGCCCCTCTGCCGATTGCGCCCGGGGTCCCGAGCCCGTGCCTGGGTTCCGCGCACGGCGGTCCGTGTGATCTGCAGCCGCCGGACGTGCTGCCCGGCACCTGCTGCCCGGACCTGCTGCTCCATCCGTTGATCGGTCGCCGCGTCAAGATGGGTCGCGGCGTTTCCTCCGACGGCACGTGCCCCGATCTTGGGATTCTCGACTCCGGCCGCTCGGGCTTCACCGACGTGCGCAACTTCAACGGCTTCACGGGAGTGACGCCGTACGTTTCCACGGGCACCGACGACTACATCTACACGGTGTGCTTCACCGACGCGGCGCACCTCAACTACTTCCGTCAGTCGAACTACCCTGCACCGGCTCCGGCGTTCGTGCCGATCCCGCTCAAGACCGAACCCAACACGATCTTTCCTGGCATCCAGTCTTCCGACATCGACATCGAGGAACTGGTCAAGATCGGCATCAAAGTCGAGGTCAAGTACTTCTACTGCCCGCCGCCGCCCGTGTGCGCGCCGGACACCGCCAACGTGTGCCGCACGCTCGGCGCCATGACGTCGATCAACGTGCTCGCGAACGACACGCCCACGCCGGGCGCGGCTCCGCTCGGCGGACTGAATTGCGCGCTGCTCGCAGGCACGCTGAATCTGACGCAAGGCACGTACGGCACGGCGCAGTGGATCAACGATCCGGCGTGCGTCAACACCGCGTGCAACCAACGCTGCATCAAGTACACGCTGACGAGTTTGCCGCCGCTGGGTGTCAACACGGACACGATCAATTACACCATCGTCGGCAACAACGGGTGCTTCACGTCGTGCACGGCGACGGTGACGATCGCTGCGCCCGTCTGCGCGCCCGACACGGGTGACGTGTGTCGCGCGGTCGGCTCGCAAGCGACGGTCAACGTGCTCGCGAACGACACGAGCTTCAGACCGCTGAACTGTGCGTTGCTGACCGGCTCGACGGGGATCGGGCGCGGCCTCTACGGCACGGCGGCGTGGGTGGACGGCGGATGCGCGAACGCGCTCTGCAACGGCAAGTGCTTGCGCTACACGCTGAACACGCTGCCGCCCGTCGGAGTCACGACCGACACGGTCACGTACACCATCACCGACACGAACGGCTGTCCGTCGACGTGCACGGTGACGATCACGATCGCTTCGCCGGTGTGCGCGCCCGACACAGGCAATCTGTGTCGACAGGTCGGATCCATGGCGACGGTCAACGTGCTCGCCAACGACACGAGCATGAGGCCGCTCAATTGTGCGCTCTTGACCGGCACGACCGGGGTGACGCAAGGAGCGTTCGGCTCAGTGGCTTGGGTCACGGATGCCGCGGCTACGAACGCGCTGTGCAACCAGAAGGCCCTCAAGTACACGTTGACGAGCTTGCCGCCGATCGGCACGACGACGGATTCCTTCAACTACACGATCACGGACACGAACGGTTGCACGTCCGTGTGCACGGTGACGTTGACGGTGGCCTCGCCGGTGTGTGTGCCTGACACGGCAGATGTGTGTCGCACCGCAGGCTCGATGACGAACGTGAACGTTCTCGCGAACGACACGAGCCTCCGACCGCTCAACTGCGGACTGCTCACGGGCACGACCGGTCTGACGCAGGGTACGTTCGGAACGGTGCAATGGCTCGACGGCGGCTGCGCCAACGCGTTGTGCAACGGTAAGTGCGTCAAGTACACGCTGAACACAGTGCCGCCGCTCGGCACGAACACGGACACGTTTACCTACACGATCACCGACACGTTCGGTTGCACGTCGACGTGCACGGTCACGGTCACGATCGCTTCGCCCGTCTGCGTGCCGGATACGGCGAACCTGTGTCGCGCGGTCGGCCAGGTCGCGAACATCAACGTTCTCGCCAACGACACCAGCTTGCGTCCGCTGAACTGCGGACTGCTCGTGCGCGGAGGCGGCTTGACGCAGGGCACGTTCGGCACGGTCGCGTGGGTCGACGGTGGGTGCGCCAACGCACTGTGCAACGGCAAGTGCGTGCGCTACACGCTGACGAGTCTGCCGCCGGTGGGGACGAACACCGACAGCTTCAGTTACACGATCACCGATACGAGCGGGTGTACGTCGACGTGCACGGTGACCGTGACGATCGCTGCGCCGGTGTGTGCGCCGGACGTGGCGGATGTGTGTCGCACCGTGGGCTCTTTCACGAACACGAACGTGCTCACGAACGACATCAGCTTCCGGCCGCTGAACTGCGGACTCTTGACGGGCACCGGCGGGCTGACGCAAGGCACCTTCGGCTCGACTGCGTGGGTCAACGACGCGGCGGCGACGAATGGGCTCTGCAATCAGAAAGCCGTCCGGTACACGCTGACCTCCTTGCCGCCGGCCGGAGTCACGACGGACACGTACACCTACACGATCACCGACTCGTTCGGCTGCACGTCGACCTGCACGGTCACCGTCACGATCGCGTCGCCGGTGTGTGCGGCGGATTGCGCGGATGTGTGTGCGACGATCGGGGCGATGGCGACGATCAACGTCCTCGCCAATGACGTCAGTCCGCGGCCGTTGAACTGCGCGCTCCTCACGGGCGCGGGCGGTTTGACACAAGGCACGTACGGCTCGGTCGCATGGGTCGCCGCCAGTGGTTGCTCCAACGCGCTCTGCACCGGCAAGTGCGTGAAGTACACGGTCACGTCGCTGCCGCCGAACGGCGTCAACATGGACACGTTCACGTACACCATCACGGACACGAACGGGTGTCCGTCGACGTGCACCGTGCAGGTCAAATTCTGCAAGCTCGATGCCGTGAACGACGGGCCGTTGAGCACGTGCCAAGGCGTTCCGTTCCGCATCTGCGTGCTCGACAACGACACCTCGACCTGCGGGTTGCTCGGTTGCTCGAACCTCTCGATCTTGACGGGACCCGCGAACGGCAGCGTGCAGATCATCCAGGACTGCGCGAACCTGCCGACGAGTTGCCAGACGCCGATCGGTGGTTGCACGGGCTGCTGCCTCGTGTACACGCCGAACACAGGGTTCTTCGGTACGGAGACATTCACCTACCGCATCACGACGACGTCGACCGGTTGCCCGGGCGGAACTCCGATCACGTGCACGGACACCGCCACGGTGACGATCGTCGTGAAGCCGTCGCCGACCGCGGTCGACGACAACTACCAACTCACGATGAACGGAACGGTCGGTCCGTTCGACGTGCGCGACAACGATTCGCCGGGCAATGGGTGCGAGTTCACCGGTTGCGGGGGTGCGTGTGTGTTCGTCAGCTGCCCTGAGATCACTCAGCAGCCGCTGCATGGCACGCTGTCGGTCGATCCGGTCACGTGCAAGGTCACCTACACGGCGACGCCGGGTGTGGTGTTCCCGGGCAGCGACACGTTCTGCTACCGCGTCGTCAACAATTGCGGTTGCTGCGACACGGCTTGCGTCACGATCTCGGAGTGCCCGATGATCGACCGCAATCAGCCTGGGAGCTTGCTCCTCTACCCCGAGTTCGACAATCGCCCGGGTCGGACGACGTACGTGACGATAACGAACTCGAGCTGTCAGTGGCCGAGTGCCGGTGTCTTCGTCGAGTTCGTCTACATCGACAAGGAGAACTGCCTCGAGACGAATCGCACGACGTTCCTGACGGCTTGCGACACCTACACGGTGGTGACGAGTGCTCACAACCCGAATCCGTCGCGAGGCTTCATGTACGCCTTCGCGAAGGACGCGCTGGGCCGGCCGATCTCGTTCAACTACCTGATCGGTGACTTGTTGATCGCCGACGGCGTCGACGGACACCAGTACAGCGTCGTTCCGGTCGCGTTCCGCTCACCCGTCGCGCGCGGCGGTTTCACGGACCTCGACGGTGACGACATCCGCGACTTGAACGGATTCGAGTACGACCAGGCGCCGGACACGCTCTTGATCCCGCGTTTCCTCGGTCAGGATCCGCCGGGTTCGAACGTGTTCCAGAGCGAACTCGTCGTGCTCGGTCTCTCCGGCGGGGTCTCGTTCCAGACGGTGGTCAGCATCATCGGCTTCAACGACAACGAAGTGCCGTTCTTCGTGACGAAGCAGTTCTACTGCTGGGAGAAGTGGAAGCTCACCGACATCTCCAACGCGTTCACCAACACGTACTTGCAGAACTCGGGCGACGACCCGCTCGAGATCATCGGAAATCCGGCGCGTGAGAGCGGATGGTTCAGGATCGACGGCCTGACGGCGTTCTCCGACATCGAGACCATCATCGATCCGGCGATCTACGCCTTCCTCGTCGAGCGTCACGTGACGGCCGACCGCGGTGCAGAGCTGCCTTTCGAAGTGTGCGCGCAATCGAACGGCGATTTGCAGGCCAAGAGTCCGCTCGGCGATGGGCCGGTCCCGGTCGCTGGCGACAACCAGTAGCCCGATGGGGCGATGCGGGAATGTGCAGGCTGGGTCCTCCGCTGTGAGGGCCCGGCCTTTTTTTCCAATGACAGGAGTCGAACTCGAATTTGCCCCGGCCGAACTTGGATTCGCTCAGGAAGTTGCAATTGCGGTCTCGATCTTCTCCTCGTTCGCGGGCGGGGGATGCAGAGCCATGGGGGGCTCTTCGCGCGGAGGGAGACAAGTTCTCCTTCCAGGCCATCCGAGCCGCGTAGACCGAGAGAGAGAGCAGGTTCGAACATGGCAGGTAAGTCGTTTTTCAGAGGGCTGATCGCATCGATTGCGTTCGCCGGCGTCGCTGCGAGTGCGGCTCAGGCGCAGCTCACCCACTTGTGGCACTACGAAGGCCAGGTCTCGGGATCGAACTGGCGCAGCGTCGCGGTCGGCGCGTCGGGCTCGCAGATCGTCTCGAATCCGAACGGTGGAAGCGGCGCGGTAGCATTGCTCGCCGGCAGCGAAGTGCCGACTTCGCCGTTGATCTGGGCGGACAATGCTTCGGCCTCGGCACGTACGGGACTCGTGCGGGCGGCGGCGGACTCGGACGCTTATGCGAGCCTGTACTTCGAGAACGTCTCGAGCAGCGCTGGTTCACATTTCACTCCGAAGTTGACGCTGCGCCGATCGAGCAGCCCGACGGCGGTGTGGACGAAGACGTTCAATCCGATCACCGCTGTGCCGGAAAGCCTGGCCGCCTCGGTCCATGTGGCTGCGAGCGGTGCGCGCATCTTCGCTTGGTGGTGGGACATCTCGCTGGCGCGTTGCTTTTTCGTCAGCTACTCCGACGCGGGAGCGTTGAACTTCGCGGTCTCGGTAGCCATGCCGATTCCTCCGCAGGCCTCGGCTGCGAACATCGACGCCAGCCGGTTGTTCGTCGTGTGCAGCACGACGACGTTGGTCCTCGACGGCGCGACCGGAGCGATCGTCAAGACGATCGGAAGCTGGTACAGCCCTTCCGCCGCCTTCGCGATCGACCAGAGCGGCAATTGTGCCGTCATCGGTAACTCGTCCGGCGCCGTCGACGTGTACCGCACGGGCACGACACTCCTGGCCGGAGCCTACACAGTGCCCGCGATCGGCACGCAATCGCCGCGCAAGGCGGCGCTGTCAAGCGACGGCACGACGCTCGTCGTCGGCTACCGATCGTCGGAGAATTTGTTCTCGTGGACGATTCGCGTCTTCACCTTGGGAGTGAGCAGCGCGACGCAAGTGTACGAATCCACGCTCGTCGGCAGTGGCGCTTTCACGACGCTGATCACGGACATCGTCGAGTCAAGTTCGGGTGACACGATTGCCGTGAGCACGTCCGGTGACGAACTGCACACCGTGCCGAGTCTCCTCGTGCTGAAGCGGAATGGTGCGGGCTATTCGCTGGTTTCGACGCATACGCTGCCGGGGTCGGTCTACGATCTCGACATCTCTCCTAACGGTCGCTTGCTCGCCGTGGCGAGCTCGTTGGCGCACTACCAAGCATCCACGCAAACGGGCGTCGTCGACGCGTTCGACCTGGGCGGTGACCTGAGCGTCAACGGCATTCCGCACGCTGGCACGAGCGTCGTCGTCGAGCAGGAATGCACTGTCGGATTGCCGTGCGTGTTGCTCGTGTCGGACGCGCTCGCGACGTCGCCGATCGTGTATCCGGGCATGGGTTCGCTCTTGCTCGCGACACCGGTGCGCCTCGCGACGGCGATCGCGGAGGCTGATGGAGTGGCACGCTTCAACTTCACTCTGCCGAACAGCGTCGCGTCGTACGGACACACCTACTACACGCAGGGGCTGTCCTTGATCCAGCGCAAGCTGACGACGAGTTACGCGCCGATCACGGTCGTGCCGTAATTCCCTACCGCGAGTGAATCGAGCGCACGCTCAGGTCAGATCACTGTCCTGAGCGTGCGCGCGTTTTGGGGTCGAGAGCGAGCTGCTCGCCCACGCGTGAGTGTGCTCCGCCTGCTCGACACCGACGACGGGCGTCACGCCTTCGACTCAGGACCTCCACCAATCGCCGGCGGCGACTTCGGCGATGCCTTCTTTGAAGGTGCGCGGTTTCCAGCCCAACTCGTACACGGCGTTCGAGATGTCGTGCTCGTGGTGCAGATTGAAATAGGCCGACGCGCGGCGATCGTCTGTGACGTCGGTGAAGAGTCCCTTGAAGAAGATGAAGCGATCGGCCCACTTCTTCGGGATGTTGCGGCGCTTCACGCGACCGCCGGCCGCAGCGATCGTGAGATCCAGGAACTCGTTGTAGGGGATGCCCGCCGGACCGGCGAGCTCGTACACGCAGTCGACTGCGCGATCGAAATGGAAAAAGCGCAACACGGCGTCGACGACGTCCTCGACGTGCACCGGATTGATTTTCGAGAGACCGTCGTGCGGCACCCAGATCGTGCCGGACTGCTTCGCGCACTGGCGCAGGAAGGGTCCTGTGAGACGCGTGTCGCCGACACCGTAGACGAGCGTCGGACGAAACGAAGCCCAGGCGAGCCCCGAGCCGCGGATCAGTTTCTCTTGCACGCGCTTGCTGTCGCGATAGTAGCTGTAGACGGGCGCGCCGATCACGGCCGAGCTGATGACCCACAACTGAAAGCCCTCGTGCGCTGCGCGCCTCGCCTCGGCGAGGAGGACTTCCGTACCGCCGATGTTCACTGCACGCATCTCCGCTTCCGTGAAATGATCGTGGGCACTCGCGAGGTGCAAGAGCAAGTCGACGTTCTCGAGGAACCCGTTCATCGAGCCGGCATCGGTCAGGTCGCCGACGTGGATCTCGCACGTCTGGCCGGGCGGATGTTGAATCGCACTCTCGCGACCGCGACGGACGAGCACGCGCACGGTGTGACCGGCGGCGGCCATTCCGCGGACCATGTACCCGCCGATGAAACCGGTGGCGCCTGTGATTGCGATACGCATGCAACGAAAAGAGCCCGACAAGATAGCGTGCGTCGCACGCCAGCGCTCGCTTCAAGGCGTTCGGAGCGCGGATCCGAGGCGATCGGCGGCGATCGTGAAGCCGTCACCCAGATCGGTCAGAAAGTGCTCGACAGCGGCGCGGAACTGGACGGCTTTCGGTCTCACCGATGGCGGCATACCTGCAACGAACTCCGGACGAATAGCCCAGCGCAGGATGTCCGTTTGATAGCCGGACATCGACGACAGCGGAGCGCGGAACTCGATGACCGGACGGTCGTCGCGCATGGGTTTCACATCGCGACTCAGTTGACGCAGATCGGCGTCGTGCGCGACGAGGAGTGCCGCGAGATCCAGTCCGCTCGCGACCCCGATCGCAGCACCGTGCGCGAGCATCTTCGTGGAGAGCGACGTGGTCGCGAGATCGAGCTCGTGCGGGAGCGCAGATTCGGATCCGACCAGTACGAGGTCGTAAGCAGAGAGCCACGCGCTGACGTGCTCGAAAGCTCCGCACCAAGTCGCGAGGATCGTCTTCACGTCGAGCGTCGACAGTTCGTACAGCGGCAACCATTGCGACGCGACGCCGCCGGGCGACAACGAAGCGCGCATGCGTTGGAAGTGCTCGAGCGTATAGAGATCGCTCGAACCGCGCGTCCACGGATGCACCGGGTCGCTCGTCACGAGATCGAAGCGCTCGCTCGTCGTCGCCAAGAAATGCCGCCCGTCGCGGATCGTGAGCACGACTCTGCGATCGTCGAGCACCGCTCCGTTCCATGCTTCGAACGCGCGCGCCGCAGTCGTCACCGCGCGCGAAATCTCCACGATTTCGAGCCGTTTCAAGCCGTCGATGTCGAGCAGCGATCCGGACGTCATGCCGGTGCCGAGTCCGATGACGAGCGCACTCTCGACCCGGCCGTGCAAAACAGCGGGCACGTGACCGAGCAAATACTGCAAGCGCACGTCGACCGTCGCCGTGGAAGCCTCGCTCTTGCCGTTGACGCGCAGGCTGCGCACCAGTTCATTGCGACTCGAGCGCGCGTCCTCGACGAGAGCGGTGGTGTGCGCGTCGTGCGCGAACGTGACTACGGTGCGTGCGCCCTTCACTTCGACGGGTGCGAGCACGAACCAACCGATGACGACTGCGCCGAGCGCTGCGAGCAGAACGGTGTGCGCACGCCGTGGGGCCGCGCACCACGCGCCGACGAGTGTCAGCGCGATCGCCAGCGCGACGCCGATCCGCGGACCGACCATCGGCAACAACACGAAGCCGGCTGTGAGACTGCCTACCAGTGCTCCGGCCGTGTTCCAGGCGTAGACGCGCGCGAGTGTGCGCTCGCGACTCTCGTCGCTCCGTTCCGACACGAGACTCGCGGCCGTCGCTGGTAGCGCGATCCCGAACGCGATGGCCGGCGGCAAGAGCGCGAGTCCTGCGAAGAGTGCATGTGCAGCCCACAGTTTCCAGATCGACGCGCCGGCGACGACGCGGTTGTCGAGGCCTGAAAACAAGTCGTTTTCGCCGAGTTGATAGCGCAGCGCGAGCAATCCGCCCAGCGCGAGGAAGGGCAGGCACAAGCCTGCGAAAAAGATGGCATTGCGGCTCTTCTGGGCTCGTTCGGGCGTTGCGGATCGCGGAGCCGCGCTGCGCGTGCGACGCTCGGTCAACTGTCGCGCACCGATGCCGATGCCTAGCAGGAACACGAACGTCACGATGGAGAAGGCGTACACCGAAGCGCCGGTCACCGTGACGAGCAACCGCAGCAAGAGTACTTCGAGCGCCAGCGCTGCTGCGCCGAACGCGAAGGACGACCACAAGAGAGGCTCGCGCCACGCGGATCGGCGTGGCAGCACTTCGCGATCGATCACACTCTCGACCGGCGTGTCGACCAGCATGTACCACGCCAGGACGGCGGCGACGATGTCGAGTAGAGCCGCGGCGTAGAGCGCGTTCGTCAAGCCCAAGGTCGGCATCAAGACGAATGGTGCGAGCAGCGCTCCACAGGCAGCTCCCAGCGTGTTCGCGCTGTAGAACGCGCTCGTTTCGCTGACGCTTTCGGCGCTGCTGCGAATCGTCATGCGCCCCATCAACGGAAACGTCGCGCCGAGCAAGACCGTCGCCGGCAACATGACGATCGAAGCCACGACGGCGCGCAGCACCCACGAATCGAAGACGGGTGCGATCGCGATCAAGGTCGGGGTCGCCGCGACCCACACGGCTACAGCGATTTCGAGCGCGACGAAAAACCGCACGGGTCGAGCCGTCCGTTGAACGCTGCGCGCGAACGTCCACGCGCCGATTCCCATGCCGCCCATGAACACCGAAAGCACGACGGCCGCTCCCGGTGCATCGCTGCCGACGACGCGCGCCATCAATCGCGCCCACACGGTTTGGTAGCCGAGCGCGGCCACTCCGGAGAGAAAGAAGACGATGTCGGACGGACGCATGCGGCGTTCTAGTAGGCTCGCTCGTGACGAGAGGCCTCGTTAGAAGAGCATGCCGCACGAGTCACCGTCCACCATCGGAATCCTGTGCGCCTTGCGCGGCGAATTGGGTGCGCTTGCCGAGCGCCGCGTGCTCGAGCGACGTGTACTCGGCATCCCGATTCACGAACTCGATGATCTCGAACCCATGGTTGGACCCGAGGCCGAGCCGACGATCGGTGGTCGCCGTGCGCAGCGCATTCTCGTCGTCGTCGCGGGTGTCGGCAAAGTGCGCTCCGCTCACGCCGCCGCCGCCTTGCTCGCGGCCGGAGTCGACCGCGCGCTCCTCGTCGTCGGCACTTGCGGCGCGCTCACGCCCGAGCTTTCGATCGGCGATTTCGTGCACGCCGCGAGCGCGGTCGATCACACAGGAGATGCGCGACTGGAACGGGAAAGCCTTTCCGACCCGCTGCTGTTCCGAGCGTGGGCAGACGTCGCAGCCGGAAAAACAGCGCGCTTTTTCAGCGTCGACCGCGCCGTGACCTCGTTCCTGCGTCGTCGCACGATCGCGCGCTCACGCTCCGGGGGAGCCGCAGTCGACATGGAAACCGCCGCCGCGGCACTCGTCGCCGAATCCGCCGGCGTCCCTTGGGCAGCACTTCGAGTCGTCACCGATCGCGCCGGTTTCATGGCCGAATCGAGCTTCAAAAAGCACTTCGCGGCGCACGGCGCGCGGGCGGCCGGGACCCTGCCGGAATTCCTGCGGCGCCTGCGTTGAAGGGCTTTCCCGTGCGTTCCGTGGAGGGTCGAACCCGAGCGCAGTATCATTTTGCGCCGCAATCTCGCATCACCGTGCAAGCCGTCGATCGACCGATCCCCGTGCGCCAGTCCGCGCCCCTCCCCGCAGCCGCGCGATGACTGCCACCGGCACATTTCTACGGCGCAATTTCGAGCCGGTGATGCTCTCCGTTCAGGTCCTCGTGGACCTGCTCGTGATCCTCGCCGCGTGCTTCATCGGATACAAGCTCGGCGGCGTCGTGAAGAGCCTGCAGCCGGAAGAGATGCTGCGCGGCTACCAAGAGGTCATGTACCAGCAGATTTCGGCCTTGATCGCGGCCGTGTGTCTCATCTGCTTCCACGCGTTCGGGATGTACAGCCCGATGAAGTCGCTCCTCAACATGGAGGAGTTCAAAGCGGTCACGAAGAGCACTCTGACGGCGTTTCTCGTCTTCCTGACGCTGATCATCTACTTGCGCGCGAACGAGGTGAACTCACCGGGTGGGTTGCCGGAGTTCGCGATGCCGCTCGATCGCTTCATCCAACTGCGCATCAATCCGAACACGCTGTCGCGGTTGACGTTGCTCTTGATCTTCGGACTCATCCTCGTGTTCACGATCGTGAGCCGATTCGTGTCGTTCAAGGTGATCCAGCAATTGCACACGCGCGGCATCGGCAATCGCAACGTGCTCATCTACGGAGCAGGTGAAACCGGACGGAAATTGCAGAGCAAATTCGTGCTCGTGCCGACACTCGGATTGAACCTCGTCGGCTTCGTCGACGATTCGCCCAGTGCGACCGGGACCGCCGTGGCGCGTTCCAAAGTGCTCGGTTCGTTCGACGACCTGGAGATGTTGGTCGGCGTCCACAAGATCAGCGAAGTGTTCGTCGCGATGCCCGAAGCGAGCGACGACTACGTCATGAAAGTGATCGCTGAGTGCGAGCGCCTGAGCGTGACCTACCGCGTCGTGCCGCGCTTCTACCACCTGATGGCTTTCAAAGTGCGCATCGAGAACCTCGACTCGATCCCGCTCGTGACTCGTCCCGACCGGCGGCAGAGTTTTTTCGGCACCATCGCGAAACGGGGCCTCGATCTGATTCTCGGAGCGCTCGTGATCGTGCTGCTCTCGCCCGTCTTGATCCTCATCGCGATCCTCATCAAGCGCGAGTCGAAAGGGCCTGTTTTCTTTGTGCAACAGCGCATCGGCAAGGACGGCGAGCCGTTCTCGATGATCAAGTTCAGGACGATGCATCACGAGATGGCGGGCGACGCGCCTACACCGCGCTCGCCGTACGATCCGCGCATCACGCGCATCGGTCGCCTGCTGCGGCGCTACAGCCTCGACGAGTTGCCGCAGTTCTTCAACGTGATCACCGGCGAGATGAGCATCGTCGGGCCGCGGCCGGAGATGCGCTTCATCGTCGAACAGTACAACGCGTTGCAGCGCGAACGCTTGCGTATGAAGCCCGGGATCACCGGTCTGTGGCAGATCAGCTACGCGCGCAAGCAAGCGATCCACGAGAACATCGATTACGACCTCTACTACATCGAGAACCAGTCGTTCCTGCTCGACGTCGTGATCATCGCGTTGACCGGATTCGCGGTCGTCAAGGGCACCGGAGCTTACTGATCGTGCGCGTCCTGCACGTGATGGAGTGCACGATCGGCGGCACGCGTCGACATCTGGTCGACGTCGCCCTGGGCCAACGCGCGCTGGGCCTCGACGTGCACGTGACGGCTGCGGTCTCTCGACAACCCGATTTCGAGAGCGACTTGCAGCGACTCGAACGTGCCGGAGTGGTCGTCACGCGTCTCGCGATGGTGCGTGCAATCGCGCCGCTGAAGGACGCGCGACACCTGACGGCGCTACGGCGTCAACTCGAACGCGTGCGGCCCGACATCGTGCACACACACGCATCGAAAGCGGGCGTGCTCGGGCGGCTGGCGTCGATTCAATCCGACGTCGGCAAGCGCGTGCACACGCCGCACACGTTTGCGTTCCTCTTCGAAGCTGAGTTTTCGCGGCCGAAACGAGCGCTTTTTCGCTGCGTCGAACGCGCGTTGGCCAGCCACACGCACGCCATGATCGCCGTCAGTGCATCCGAGGCGCGCACGTTCACCGAGTCGGAGGTCGTCGATCGCGAGCGCGTGCGCATCGTTCAGAACGGCATCGACGCGCGGGGGTGGATCGAGGCGATCCCGATCGATCGTGCGGCTCTCGGCGTCGTCGGCGAGGACCTGCTCGTGCTCGTCATCGGATTGTTGAACGTCGCCAAAGGTCAAGATATCGCGCTCTCGGCCCTCGCGAAGCCCGGACTTGACGACGTGCACATCGCGATCGTCGGGCACGGCGACATGGAGTCGCAATTGCGCGGCGACGCCAGTCGCTTGGGGATCGAGAAGCGCGTGCACTTCCTCGGCTTCCGCACGGACGTTCCGCGTCTGGTCGCCGCCTGCGATTTCGTGCTGCTGCCCTCGCGTTGGGAAGGCATGCCGTACGTCGTGCTCGAAGCGATGGCCGGCGCGAAGCCCGTCGTCGCGACGCCGGTCGACGGTGCCGTGGATCTCGTCAGTGAAGGTCGCACCGGATTCGTCGCGCGCGCCATCGACGCCGGTGCGGTCGCCGAAGCGCTGCGGGCGATGTCGGCGTTGACATCGAGGGAGCGCGCAGCGATGGGAAGCGTCGGTCGAGCGCGCGTCCTCGAGCATCACGGGGTCGACGCGATGGTGAAGCAACTGGTCGACGTGTACGAGGAAGTGCGTTGAAGATCCTGCACGTCATCACGACGCTCGACGTCGGCGGCGCCGAGATGCACCTCTTGTCGCAGGTCAAGGGACAGAGCGAACGCGGTCACGAAGTCCAAGTCGCCTATCTGAAGGGGCACGGCACGCTCGTCCACGACTTCGAGGCATCGGGCGCGAAACGTGTCTTTTCCCTGGGTTCGACGCTCCGCTCGCCGCTGGCGCTCTCGCGCGTCATGGGGGACGTCGATCTGGTGCACACGCATCTCTTGAAAGCCGACATGCTCGGCGCGCTCGTCGCGCGCGTGACGTTCCGCTCGAAGAAGCTCGTGGCGAGCAAGCACAACGACGAGCAAGTGTTGAAGCGTCCGCTGGTGTCGCTCGTGCACGGCGTGCTCGGGAGCGCACCGCGACGGACGATCGTCTTGTCCGACCACGTGGGCCGCTTCATCGAGCAGTACGGTCGCGTCGGCAAGCGGCGCATCGAACGCATCTACTACGGCATCGATTCGGCGCCTTTCGAGGCGGCTGCACGCGCGAGCGCTGCGTCACGCGAAGCCGTGCGCGTCTCCTTCGGCTTCGACAGCAAAGACGTCGTCTTCACTTGTGTAGCGCGGTTCGCGCCGCAGAAGGCGCACGATGTGCTGTTGAAGGCGTTGAGCAAGGCACGCTCGCAAGCGGGGGGGGCGCACGTGAAGCTTCTGCTCGTCGGTGACGATCCCTTCGGTGACGGGCGCGTGAAGGCCGAGGTACTCGCGCGCGAACTCGACCTCGGGCCCGCGTGCGTGTTCGCGGGCATCCGTCGCGACGTGCCCGCGCTGCTCGCAGCTTCCGACGTGTTCGTCATGTGCTCGCTGTGGGAAGGACTCGGACTCGTGTTCCTCGAATCGATGGCGACGGGAATCCCCGTGCTCGCAACGCGCGTCTCGGCGGTTCCCGAGGTCGTCGTCGAAGGCGAAACAGGTCTGCTCGTGCCACCGGCGGACGTCGACGCACTCGCGAACGGCATGCTGCGACTGGCCGGTGATCCGGCGCTGCGCGCGCGTCTAGGCGGCAACGGGCCGCGGGTCGTGCGCGAGAAATTCGGCCTTCCGCGCATGGTCGACGAAACCATCGCTGTCTACCGCGAAATCCTTTCGCGCTGACCTTCAGTCGGAGCGCGTCCGCGTCCGATGGTTCCGGTTCGCGGCAGCATGGAATCGACCGAGCAGAACGCAGCAAAGGGGACGGAGAACGGCCCCGATTTCGAAGGCCGTGCGCGTTCGGATCGGCGCAATGTCCCGACACCCAGACTCTCGCCGTGGTCGTTCGCTGGCGGCCGCCGCACCGAACCGCGGCGAGTGGAAGAGCTCGAGGGCAGTTTCGTCGACATCTACAGCTCAGGACTCTTGTTCGCGATCCTGTGGGTCGCGCTCATGAATTCGGCGGACAGCTTCTTCACGATCATCCATCTGCAGAACGGTGGAGAGGAAGCCAATCCGCTCGCCGGTTGGTTGCTACTGACTGGACGCGTGAGTTTCGTACTCATCAAGTCGACGATCATCTCGCTGTCGTTGCTCGTGCTCTGCGTGCACAAGAACTTCCACCTCGCGCGACTCGGACTCTGGACAGCAGCCGTCGCGTACACGTGCTTGCTCTGCTATCACCTGGCGCTGTTCTTCGTCTGATCGGGCACGCCGGTGCGAGCGCGCATCACAGACGGAAGGACAGGCCCGAGGCGGCGATGACGTCGGCCGAATCGTCGTCGAGGCCGAAATCCGCGGGGAGGTCGAACTGCATGTCGTGCTTCACAGTCCACGCGGCACCGACGCCTGCATGAACTTGCCCGCGAAGCGCCTGGACGTCGCAGGTTCGCTGCGACGGCGTGTCGAAGGTGGCGACGTCGCCTTGTCGCCGATCGAATTCAAGTTGCTCACCGTGCTCGTACGTCATGCCGGCAAGGTCGTGACGCACCGGCAACTGCTCCACGAAGTGTGTGGGCCCAAATCGTCGGATCAGAAACACTACGTGCGGGTGTACATGACGCATTTGCGGCGCAAACTCGAAGCCGGAAACTCGCCTCGGGCCTTGTTCGAGACCGAAACCGGCGTCGGATACCGGCTGCGCGAGGACGAGCCCTCGGGTTCGACACTAGACCCGATTGCCGTTCCTCCTCGACCGTATCGGCCACGAAATCGAAGCCTCGATTCAAGATCAGCGCGAGGAGACGTATCCTCTCCTGGAAGACGATCGGCACGCGCGTCGTCGAGCACAGCCTGATGATCCAGCCCGCATCGCTTACGCCCCCTTCCGTCTGGATCACCGGCGGCGCGGGCTTCATCGGTCGAGCGTTGACGAAGAGCCTGACTCAGCAGGGCGTCACGGTCGTACGTGTCGATCACAGGCGAGTGCACGACGGGTTCGACGGCTTCGAGTGCACCTTCGACGATCTGGAGAGCGCTCTCGTTCTGTCGCGGTTGTCCGAGGCGCGCACCGTCGTTCACCTCGCCGGCCACGTCGGTGTGCGCCACGTCGTGCGCGATCCCGCGGCCGTGGGGCAGAAGAACAGCGGCCTCACACTGCAGTTGCTGCGTGTTCTCGAACGACTCCCGCTCGATCTGCGCCCGCGCCTTTTCGCAGCTTCGACGAGTGAGGTCTATCTGCCGAAGCCCGGGCCGCTGTCCGAGCGCGATCCTGTACGCAGTGGAGACGAGCGGGGCCGTTGGTCGTACGCAGCTTCGAAAATTGCGAGTGAACGACGCTTCGACGAGGCTCACACCGGCGGGCTCGGCCCCGTGCATCTGCGCTTCTTCAATGTCGTCGGCCCGGGACAAGATTCGGCGCAAGGGATGATGCTGCCGACTTTCGTCGAGCACGCGTTGGCGGGCCGCGCACTGCCCGTGCACGGTGACGGTTCTTCCGTGCGCACGCTGGCGCACGTCGACGACGTGGCCGAAACGCTGGCGTCGCTCGTGATGAAAGACGACGTTCCCGCCGGTCCGCTGAACATCGGCGGTACTGCACGCGCGAGCGTGCTCGAGATCGCGCGCTGTGTTCTGGCGCTTTCGCACAGTCGCTCGGGCATCGTGCACGTCGATCCCAAGCAGGTCGTCGGTCCGGCTTTCGAGGACATCGCGTGGCGCGAGCCCGATCTGGCGCGACTCGCAGCTCTGGACATTCCCGTGCCGAAGCGTTCACTCGAGGCGATCGTGCGCGACACACTCGATCGGCACACCGACTCGTCGCGAGAGGACGACGCTTGCGCATCGCGCGCATTCTGACGCGGCTGAACTTGGGCGGACCGGCGCGTCAAGCCCTCGCTTCAGATCCGCTCCTCGCCGCGCGCGGCCACGTCGTGCAAGTTTTCACGGGTGCGCCCGCTGTGGGCGAGGGCGATCTGTTCGACACGTTTCGCGAGAAGGGGATTCAAGTCGAGCGCGTTCCCGGACTCGCGCGCGGATTGAGCGTGGCTGGCGATCTGCGCGCACTCCACGCCCTGAAGAAGCGACTCGTCGAATTCGCACCGGACGTCGTGCACACGCACGCTTCGAAAGCGGGCGCGATCGGTCGGCGCGCGGCTCGCGCGGTGCCCAAGGCGCGACGCGTGCACACGTTCCACGGGCATGTGCTCGAAGGCTATTTCGGTGACACCGTTTCGCGCGCGATCACGGCGTTCGAGCGCAGATGGGCTCGCGAAACGCAGCGCATCGTCGCCGTGAGCCACGCCACCGCCGACGATCTCTTGCGTCTCAAAGTCGTGGATGACGCGACCAAGCTCGTGGTGATCCAGCCCGGGATCGATCTCGCCGACCTGCTCGCGATCGAACGCCGCGACGGTGCGTTGCGGCGCGAGATCGGCGCGGCAGACGGCGATTTCGTCGTCGGTGTCGTCGGTCGACTCGCCGAAGTGAAGCGTCCCGAATGGGCGCTCGACGCGTTCGAATTGCTCGCCGTGCGCTATCCGCGTCTGCATCTCGTCTTCATCGGTGACGGCGATCAACGCGGACTCGTCGAGCGGCGCATCACCGGGTTTGCGCCGGAGTTGCAACGGCGCGCCCATCTGCTCGGAATGCGTGAGGACATGCGGCCCGTGCTCGCCGATGTGGACCTCGTCTTGTCGACGTCGCGCGCGGAAGGCATGCCCGTCGCACTCATCGAGGCCGCGGCTGCGGGCAAACCTGTCGTCGCGACGAACGTCGGTGGCGTCGCTGAGATCGTGGTGCACGAGCGCACCGGTTGGCTCGCGAAGGACGTGGACGAGCTCGCGTACGGTCTAGCGCAATACCTCGACGCGCCGGCGACGCTGTTCCCCGCGCTCGCCATCCGGGCGCGGATGCGCGTCGAGAAGAATCACTCCGGAGCTGCACTCGCCGATCGTCTCGAAAGTCTCTACAAGAGCGTCGTCGAGGAACCCACTTGCGCCTCTTGATGATCTCGGGCGACCGCCAAGTCCCGGTCGGCGATACCGGCCCGTTCCACGCGATGCTGCTGGGGTTCTCGCGCCACTTCGAGCGCATCGACGTGATCACGCCGATGCCGATGAAGCCCGTGACCGTTCGCTCGATCTTCGACAACGTGCATTTGCATCCGGCGACGGTCTCGCGCAGCGGCATGGTGCGTTTCGTCTTCGACAAAGGCCGTGAATTGCTCGCCGAACACGGGGCGACGCTGATCACGAGCCACGACTACGGTTGGTTCTACAACGGCATCGGTGCCGCGAAGTTGTCGAAGGCGACCGGCGTGCCTTACCTGTCCGAGCTCCACCACGTACCCGGTCATCCCGTCGCCGCGGACATGCGCGAGCGTTTCGACAAGCGCGTCGCCAAAGCCTACGTGCGCTTCGCGACCAGTCGAGCGCGCGCCTTTCGCGTTGTGAATCAAGTCGAGATGCCGACGCTGTTACGCTCGTGGGGCGTGCCCGACGAGAAGATCCTCGTCCTGCCGTCGCTCTATGTCGATCTGCGCACGTTTCGCATATTGGAGCCTCGACCTGCGATCGAACAAGACGTGTGCTTCGTGGGACGATTGGTGAACAACAAGGGCCTCGATCGCATCGTCGACGCACTCGCACAGCTGAAGAAGCTCGGACACGCGCACACGGCGCTCTTCGTCGGCAAAGGACCGTTGCTCACCGCCACCCGCGATCGTGTCAAGAAGCGCGGACTCGCCGAGAGCACACGCTTCGTCGAATGGGTCGCGGACCCGTCGGATCTCGCCGACATCTACCGCAAGAGCCGCCTCGTCGTGTGCGCGTCGACGTGCGAAGGCGGCCCGCGGTTCACGGTCGAAGCGATGGCGTGCGGCACTCCTGTCGTCAGCACGAAGGTCGGCGTGATGGGCGAGATCGTGCGCTCGGGCGAGAACGGCGAACTCGTCGGCTTCGACACGCAGAGTCTTGTGCAAGGACTCGTCCGCGTACTTGCGAACGAGACGGACCGCATACGGATGGGGCTGCGTGCAGCGCGAGACGTGCAACGCTTCGAGTACTCGCGCGCCGTTTCGAACTACGCGAATGGATTGAAAGCGCTCGTCGAAAAGGCGCGCCCGTGAAGCTGCTCTTCTTGACGCAAGTGATCGACGAGGACGACGCCATCTTGGGTTTCGTGCCCAGATGGGTGAGCGGATTGGCACGGCATTGCGAGCGAGTGCGCGTGGTCGCGCTCGAATCCGGCGTCACGAAGAACTTGCCGATGAACGTGGATGTGCGCGTCGTGGGGCGCACGGGAACGATCTCGCGCTGGTTCCGCTACCGCCGCATCCTCAATGAAGCGCTCGCAAAAGATGGGTTCGACGCTGTGCTCGCGCACATGGTGCCGCGCTACGCCACCCTCGCTGCGGGCCCTGCACAGCGCTCGCACGCCCGACTTTACCTGTGGTACACGCACGCAGCCGTCGATGCGCGCCTGCGCCGTGCGGAACGTGTGGTGTCGAAGATCTTCACCGCAAGTCCTGAGTCGTTGCGACTCGATACTTCTCGCAAGGTGGTCACGGGTCACGGCATCGACCTGGACCACTTCGAAGATCGAGGAGAGAGATCGGTTCTGCCGCCGCGCATCGTCGCGGTGGGGCGCTTGAGCAGTGCGAAGGATCCGCTCGTGGTGATGGAGGCAGTATCCATCCTCGCGGCGGAGGGGCGTGATCTCGTTCTCGATCTCGTGGGAGGAGGACTCACGGTGATCGACAAGGCATATGGAGAAAAGGTGAGCGAGCGCGCGTCGCGGGCGGACATCGCCGGGCGTGTGCAACTCACGGGGGCTGTTCCCTACAAGGACATTCCGCGCATGTACGCGCGGGCTGCGCTCGTCGTCAACGCGAGTTCGACGGGCAGCATCGACAAAGTCGTGCTCGAAGGGATGGCGTCGCGCCGTCCGATTCTCTCGTGCAACGAGGCGGTTCCGGCCATCGTGCGCGAGTTCGGAGCGGAGGCCGATCGCTTCCTGTTCGCGCCCGGCGACGCGCGCGACTTGGCGAAGAAGATCGGTTGGTGGTTGGATCGGAGCGAGAGCGAGCGTGCAGCGTACGGAGAGCGTCTGCGCGCGATCGTCGCACGCGATCACGAGGTCGACACGCTCATGAAGCGCTTGTGCGTCGAGATGGGCGGTGACTCGTGACCACCCTCACGGTCGTGATCCCGTCGTTCAATACGCGTGAATCGCTGCGCACGTGCATCGAGTCGTTGAAGACGTCGCTGCCCATGTCGTCGGAGATCCTGGTCGTCGACAACGCGAGCGGCGACGGCTCGGCACGCATGGTGTCCGAGCAGTACCAACACGTGCGTTTGATCAAGAACACAACGAATCAAGGCTTCGCGTACGCCGTGAACCAGGGCGTCGAATCCGCGCGCGGAGCGTACGTTCTGCTCCTCGACGCGCGCGCACAGGCGATCGGAAACTCCGTCCGCCTCATGCTCTCTTTCCTCGAACAGAATTTGCGATTCGGAGCGTGCACGGCGCGTCTGATCGATGCCGACGGCGTGACGCAGCGTTCGGTGCGACGTTTTCCGTCGCTGTGGACGCCGCTTTTCGTCGGGACGCCGCTCGAGCGTATGTTCAAGGACAGTCGTGAAGTGCGTCGCTACGAGGCGCTCGATTTCGATTACGAATCCGACGGCGACGTCGAGCACGCGTCGCTCGCGTGTCTGATGATGCGGCGCAAGGCTTTGAAGCGCTCGAAGCCGCTCGACGAAACTTTTGGTCTCCATTTCGACGGAGCCGATTTGTGCCGGCGACTTTCACGCGCTGCATGGCGCGTGCGCTACTTGGCCCAAGCACACGTCGTCCATTGCGGTGATCTCGACACGGCGTCGCCCTCGGTGAGCGAAGGTCGCGCCAATCGTGATCGTCTGGCCTACTTCCGCAAGCACCACGGCCGCGCGTCCGGGACGTGGGTCAAGGCGTGCGTCGCGTGGAGCGTCCTCGACGCGTGCGTGCACGAATTGTGGCGGCGCGCGGAAGGGCAGCCCGAAGAATCGCTCGCGCCGGTGTGGAGTTCATTCCAAGTCTTCATGAAGCGCTGAGAGCGTTGATCGGAAGCGCGCGACAGCCGATAGTCAGGGGCGATGGTCACGCGCGTCCGAGAAGAATTCCTCGAGCCGGTGCGGCGTTCGCTGCGCTGGCTCGCTGCTTTGCGCGGTGCCGACGGGCGCATCGTCTGTCCGGAGCACAAGGTCGAACACACGGGGAAGAACGCCGGCGTGATCGTGACCGCGTGCGAACTACTGCGGCTCGACCCCACGCGTGACGCCGAATTTCTGTTCGATCTCGCCGTCACCGAAGCGCGCCGCCTGTGCGCGAACCTGGTGTGCGAAGACAACAGCGTGTGCCACACGTTCCGCCCCGGTCGGCACGATCCGTTCAATTGCTCGAACAGCGTGATCGACGGTGGGGCGTGCAGCGATGCGCTGGCTCACATCGTCCACGCGTTGGGTGACAGACTTGATTCGGCAGACAGAGCGCGCTTCGCTGCCGCGTCGCTCTTGCACGCGCGCTCGTACTTGCGTTACGCGGTTCTCGACAAAGGCGTTCCCGCGCAGCGCGCCTGGGGATTGACGGGACTCGCACACGCGTGGTCACTCGAGCCCGACGACGTGCTGTCGGGGCCGGCGATCGAAGCGGTCGGCGTGTTGGAGGGAATTCAACATCCTGACGGCAGCTTTCCCTACCACCCGCTCGAGTGGGGCGCGCTGCACACGGGCTCGGCCGACGTCTCCGCGTTCTACCAATCGCGCGTCACCGGTTTCACGATCTTCGCTCTCGAGCGACTGGGTCGAGACCCGCGCGATTCGCTCTTCGCTCCGCCGCTCGTGCGCGGTCTGGATTTTTTGACCGCGCTGCAGGCACCTGACGGCGTGAAGTGCGGACTGGTCGAGGCGAAACCGTGGTATTGGGGCGCCGAGTACGAGGTCGCGTCGCATCCATTCGATGTCTACACGCTCGCAGCCGGATGGCGCTTGTTCCGCAGAGAAAGCTACGCGCGCGCTGCGGTGCGAGCGTTTCGCGCGTGGTCTCTGCACCTCACCGAGCACGGTGAACCACGCAGTCACCGCGCGGCGGGATCGCGCTCGAAGAGCTATCAATGTCCGGTCTTCTGGGCCGGTCATGCCATGTGGATGGCGCGCGCCCTCGAAGATCTGGAAAGCGCTGCAGCACTCGGGCCCGAGCCGATCGCGAGCTCGTCGGCGATCGATCTCCGCACGACGTGGTTCCCGAACGCCCAACTCGGCCGCATCGAGGACGGCGCCGTGATCGCGTGGGTGCGCGGCTCGAGACCGTCCGTCAACATGCACCACGGTGGACCTCGCGGCGCGGGATTGTTGCGCGTGTGGAGCAAAGCACGCGCGGCCGACGTGCTCGACAAAGGCTTCGTGCGCGGCGTCGACGAAGGCGAGTGGACCGCGACTGCCGGCCCTGTTGCGCCGAGCCGCGGTTGGCGCGCCAATCATGACGAGCTGCGCTTCTCGATGTGGCTCGCGCGCGTCGCTTGGCGCGGGGGGCGGCCGCTGGACGCGTTGACGCTTCCTCTGCGCATTGCCAAGCGCGGACTCGTCGATTTCGCGACGCAGCGTGCGTCGAGTGCGAACGATTTGTCTCCCGAGATCGAGACGTCGATCGACGGACTGCTCGTGCGCTCGGCCCTCGCGTACAAGGACGGTTCGCGAGTCGCCGACACCGCGATCGAACGGCGCTACACGATCGACGGAGCAGGACTCAGCGTCGCCGAGAACCTCGTTTCGAGCGGTGCGTGCAGTGCGATCGACTACTCGGTGCCCGAAGCTGCGACCGCTGTCGTACGCTCGCTGAACGCTGTGTCGTACCGCCTGTCGTGAGTGCTTCCGAGTAGAGTTGTACGCCATGTCCGACGACAACACGACGAAGACGTCGCCAGCGGATCCGTCAAGCGTCAAGCAGGCGCTGTGGAACGCATTCGTCGTGGGCCTCACGATCGGCGCCGCGTTCGGTTTCTTCGATGCGCTCGTCGCCTGGCGCACGGGGACAGCGGACCTCGACGTCCCTGCGTTCGCTGCGTGTGCAGCTGCCGCGATCTTCGAGTACACACTCGTGTGGAGCGCTGCCTTGCTCGTCTCGGCCCTCGTCTTGCGACCGCTGCTCGCACGGCGCACAGCCGGCGACGCGACGCTCGCGAGCGTGCGCATCGCACTCCTGCTCGGTCTGTTCCTCGAGTTGTACTGGTGGTCACGCCCGTACGTCTTTCCCGGTTACAACTCGCTCAGCTGGCAACGCTTGGCGGCGACCTTCGTGATCGCTGTGGTCGCGATCGCGATCGCATTCGTGCTCGCGAAACCGGTCGAGCGTACGCTGCGAGTTTCGCGGCGGTGGCTGGTCCCAGTCCTCGTCCTCATCGCGACCGGAGGCGCACTCCATCTCTTCAGCGAGAGCGGTTCGATCGGTTCGAAGGGCGCCCGTAACGCGCGCAACGACCGCGTGCCGAACGTGCTCTTGGTCGTGGTCGACGCGCTGCGACAAGACACGCTCGGTTGCTACGGACACCCGCGCGTGAAGTCGCCGCACATCGACCGCCTGGCTGCGGAAGGCGTCGTCTTCGAGAATGCGTTCACCCAGGCGCCGTTCACGTTGACGAGCTTCGGTTCGTTCTTGACCGGCAAGTACCCGCGCCGGCACGGCTTGATTTCGATGGCGCCGGATCGGCGCATGCGGCGTGACAACGTGACGTTGCCGAGTCATCTGAAACGCGCCTGCACGACAACGGATGCAAGTGCGTGTCTGACGCCCGACGATTGGTTGACGGCGTCGTTCCACACGGGTGCCATCTCGAACGGATCGGGTTTGTTGCGCGGCTTCGACCTCTACTACGAGCAGATGGTCGGCCACGGAATCGTGATCGCCGATTCGACGTGGAGCGTCTTCCGCTCCGACTTGCTCTTGCACTTGATCGCCGACAAGACGCGCACGAAAGTCGCGAGCGGCGTGCCGGGAGTGTCGCGCGATTGGCTCGCGAATTTGCAGGGTCAACGCTTCATGGCGATGGTGCACTTGTACTCGACGCACACGCCCTACGATCCCGACGCGAAGTTCCGCGACATGTACGTCGATCCGAACTATTCCGGTCCGTACAAGAGCTTCTACGCGGTGGATCGCCAAGCGATCGATGAGGGTGCACGCGTGCCGACGGCGGCCGACATCGCGCAGATCCAGCAGCTCTACTACGCAGGCGTCACGCAGGCCGACGACGCGATCGGGAGGCTCGTCGAAACGCTGCGCGCGCGGAACGTGCTCGATGACACGCTCGTGATCGTGCTCTCCGACCACGGCGAATCGCTGGGAGAATCGGGCCTCGGCGCGAAGCTCTTGCTCGAACACGATCACATGGTGCAGACGAACTTGCGCATTCCGCTCGTCATGCGCTGGCCGAAAGGCATCGCCGCGGGCACGCGCGTCGGAGCGCTCGTCGACGAGATCGACTTGTTGCCGACGATCTCGGAGTTGTTCGGTTTGGCACTACCGCCGCAGCCCGACGAAAACGCCAAGATCGACGGCAAGAGTCTGGTGCCGTTGCTCTCGAAACAGGCCGACTTCGTGCGCCCGTACAGTTTCGCCGAGAACGGTCCCTACATTTCGGCGCAGGACCTGCGTTGGAAGCTCGTCGTGCCGATCGACATGATCGCTCCCGCTGAATTCGAAAAGGGGAAGAACGAATACGGCGACGTACCCTGGCTCGTGGACCTAGCGAGCGATCCGGCCGAGTCGAAGAACGTCCTCGCGGATCATCCAGAGATCGTTTCGACGATCCTGGCGCACTTGCGCGCGTACGACGAATCGATGCCGATTCCGATGTCGGACACGATCCTGTCGCCACGCGAAGTCGAACGGCAGAGAAATCGCATCGAGAGTCAGGGCTACACCGGTGGTGAAGGCGGCCCCGGGCCCAAGCGCCCGCAGAAGAAGCCCGAGTGAACACCGTTCCGCCGATCGTCGTCGTCGCGAACACGCGCATGCCTTCGCAGCGTGCGCAAGCTCTACAAGTGGCGCAGATGTCGGCCGCGTTCGCGCGCACCGGCGCCGAGACGCACGTGCTCCACGCGAAGCGCCGTCCGTCCGTCTCCCTCCCGCCGGGTGTCGACGTCTTCGACTGGTACGCCGTCCCGAAGGGCGCGCGTCCGACGCTCGTGCCCATCCCGTGTGTCGATTGGATCGAGCGCGTGCCGCGTCTCTTGCAATACGTTCCGGCTCGTTTGCAAGAGCAATCGTTCGCACGCAACGCAGCTCGTGAGGTCGTGAAACGCTTCGGAGATGCGCGTATCTACGTGCGCGAAATCGAAGTCGCCGCTCGCCTCGCGCGCGCCGGGCTCGAGCGCGTCTACCTCGAAATTCATCGCGTTCCTGGCAGTCGCACGCGTCGACGCATGCTGATCGGCGCCGCCGACGACGTGAAAGGCATCGTCGCGATCTCGAAGGGCGTCGAAGCCGACCTGCTCGCGCTGGGCGTGGATCGAGCCCTCGTCACCGTCGAGCACGACGCGTACGAACTCGAGCGTTTCAATCATCTGCCGACGAAGTCGCAAGCGCGCGCAGCATTGAACCTTCCGCCCGACGTGCCGCTCGTCGTGTACACGGGCGGCTTGCTCGCCTGGAAGGGCGTCGACGTGCTGGTCGAGGCCGCGAAACTGTCCCCCGAAATCTACTTCGCGATCGCGGGCGGAATGGAGGCCGACGTGCAACGCTTGCGACAGACAGTCGGCGGAGTCGCGAACGTGCGCGTCGACGGTTTCCAAGCGCCCGAGCGCGTGGCCCTCTACCTCGCCGCCGGAGACATCGGCGTCGTGCCCAACCGCTCGAAGCCTGCGATCAGCGCGCGCTACACGTCGCCGTTGAAAGTCTTCGAAGCGATGGCCGCCGGGCTGCCGCTGGTCGTGAGTGACGTGCCGAGCTTGCGCGAGATCCTGACGCCGGACGAAGAGGCCGTCTTCGTCGCGCCCGACGACGCCTCGGCACTGCGCGCCGGAATTGCCATCCTGATGGCCGACAGCTCACGCCGTGAATCGCTCCAACGCCGCGCGAATCTTCGCGCACCGCAGCACACGTGGGACGCGCGCGCAGATCGCATCCTGCGTTGGATGGAGAAGCGCGAGAGCCGTTAGAGCCCACTACGACCTGCCTCAGCGCAGGTGCTGAATCCGGATCGCGCCTGCCGTCGAAATCGGGTCAGAACGACATACCCAGTGACACGTGCACGACGACACGCGATTCGAAATCGCCCGGCCTCGGATTGGTCGCGACGTCGAGGCGCACTGGACCGACCGGCAAGCTGTATCTCAAACCGACTCCGATCGCCTGCTCGTACCCTTCGAATTGCCACGTGTCCTCGTACTGCGGCGTGACGTTGCCGATGTCGTAGAAGACGGCGCCTTCGAAACGACCGCGCAATCGGCGACGCAGCTCGATTGAAAAAGCCGTGAACGATTCACCGCCCAGCGGTTCGCCGAAGTCGTCTTTCGGCCCGAGCTCGCTCTCGCGGAACGAACGCACCGTATTCTCGCCGCCGTTGAAAAAGCGCTCTTGCAAGGGGATGGAGTCGGTCGCAGCCAGCGGAAGCACGAGTCCGATCTTGGCCGACAGCCCCAGCACCGTCGCGGAATTGAGCGGCAGGAAGGTGGCGTGTTGCGCGCGAAAACGTGCGAATTCGAGCTCGGAACCGATCACGCTGGATGCGTACTCGACACCCACTTTCGAGAACGAGCCCTTCGTCGGTTGGAAGACGCTGTCGCGTGCATCGTGTGCGAACGAGGTCTGCAACTCGCTGATGTCTACTTGATTGATCGCCTCGAGTGCATCGGTGTCGAGGAGATCGACGTCGAGAGCTTTCGAACTGCGCAAGCGGTATCCGACCGCACCTTCGACCGTGCGCGAGAAGCGACGCGTCAGCGTGGCTCCGAGACCCTGTTCGATGCGCAGAAACGAGGGCTCGCGTCGCCGGTTACCGAACAACGACAACTCGGCCACGACGTCGCTCTCGAACAACCACGGATCGATCAACGACAGTTCTCCGCGCTGTGCCTGCAACGCGAGGACCCCGTGGAAATCGAGGATGCGCCCCGTGCCGAACAGATTCTTGTGGCGCGCGCCGGCTGCCACGCGCAACTGCTCGTACGACCCGTAGCCGGGCTCGAGGAACGTCTCGATCGCCGGACTCTCGCTGACGTCGACGCGCATGTCGCGCGTCACCGACCCCGACGTTTTGTCTTCGTTCTCCGACGCGAGGGTGCGGATCGAAACGCGATCGAACACGCCGCTCCGGTACAAGCGTCCGAAGCTCGTGCGCTCCTTGTCGCGGGCGTAGATGTCGCCGCTCGAGAGCGCGAGACGCGAACGCACGAACCCGGAGCGCGTGGCGACATTACCCGCGACCTGGATGTCACCGATCGTGATCTCGGGACCTGAATCCACCTGGAACACGAGATCGACGGTTCCCGCGGACGTCACGATCCGACCCGTGCGTGTGACGCGCACGTCGCCGAAGCCTGCTTTCGCACACGCTTCCTCGATGCGTCCTTGGATCTCGATCGAGAGCCGCTCGTAGTAGGGTTTGCCGAGGAACGCTTCGCGCACAGCGGCGAGCGCGCGTGGATCGATGCGCGGATCGGCGCCTTCGATCGCCAGCGTCGTGATCCGACACAGCGGACCCTCGTGCACGCGCACGTGCGCGGTCGCCTGCGACCCATCGGGCCCGAGGTCGACGCGTTCGATCTCGACCCGCGCCTCGATGTAACCGCGCGTCGTGTACGCGAGCTCCAGTTCGTTCGCCGCCGCCTTGACGTTGCTCTCGACGTAGGCCGAATTCGACTCCTCGAGCAAGCCCGACGTGGGGGGGGCGAAGAACGCCTCCAATTCCGACTTGCTGAACGCCGTCGCGCCTTCGAACACAGCCTCTTCGAATTCGACGCTTTGCCCCTCGTGAATCGTGAACTCCGCCAACGGCAAGCCGGCTTCGCGCTCCTTGAACGTGTAGTCAACGCGCACTTCCGGGAATCCAGCGGCGAGGTAGGCACGTTCGATGTCGAACGCGGCATCGTCGACCGCCGATTTCTTGAAGCGTGCGTCGGCGAAATCCTTGAAGAAGCGCTCGAGTACGGTATCGATTCGAGTCTCGCTCAGCGCCTCGTTGCCGACGTAGCGCACCTCGAGCGTACGCGGTGTCTTGCGCAACGCACTGCATCCGCAGATGACGAGCCCGAGCGCGAGGACGAGCGTGCGCATGTGTCCGTGCGTCTTCATTCGAAGGTGAACACGAACCGCAGTCCGAAGTTGTAGAAGTCGTATACGTCGCGCTCGCCGGTCGCGAAAATCGCGCTGCGGCCCGACGTGAGATCGCCGAAGAGTCGCAAGCGCACGAGCACCGCGTCTGCACCGCTCTTCGAGGTGTCCGCACCGACGACGACCTCGAGCCTTTCGGCGAGCGACTCGACTTCGCTCTCGTCGGACTCGAACCACGTCGCCGCGACGTCGCGCGCGATGTAGACCGCGATGTCGAACGCCGCGCGTTGACCTGCGCCGCCGGAGAGCGTGTTGCCCGGCGGCCGACCGGTGATGAGCAGAATGGCCAAGTCCTCGCGCGGGAGCGGCGGCACCGACGACAGCTCGACGCGCGGATCGTCGTAGCTGCCCGACACGTTCACTTCGATGTCGTAACCCTGCAGACGCGCGGAGGCTTGGATGTCGAGGTCGGGCACGTCGGGGCGGTCCGGTCGGAACTCGATGCGGCCCGAGCGCACCTTGAGCGCGCCCGACGGCAACAACACGCGCGAAGGCTCGACGAGGACGGTGCCGCGCAATTCCGGCAGTGCTCCCGTGCCGAGCAACCTGAGCGACGGCGAAACGCTTCCGCGCAAGATGTTGGACGAGATCGCGAACGGCATGGCGCTCGAGACGTTCACGTCGAATCGCATCGTCGAGAACGGCGGTTCATCCAATGCGAAGAGGCGCAGGCCACGATTGCCCGCTGATTTCGGGCCGCGCTTGCCCACGCTCAAGAAGTCGAACTTCTTCGTGTAGCGGCCGTCGCGCAGCGCGAGATCGCCGGACAACAGCAGGGCATCGAGCGGTCCCTTCAAGCTGAGCTCCGCGTCGGCGCGCACGGTGACGTCGCGCTCGCGCCACAAGAGCAGACTCGCGCCCGCAAGTTCCAAATCGACCTCGGGAACTTCGCCGACGACGCTCACCTGTCCCTTCATCGTGAACGGCGCGCCTCCCATTTCACCCGTGAGATCGTCCACGATCAGGTGCTTTCCGTCGAAGTGCACGCGGCTCGAGACGCCGACGATCGAGGGCAGATTCGTCGTCGTTCGGATCTCGCCCTCCTCGAGCGTGCCGGATCCCGTGAACGTCGGTTCGCGGAGCGTTCCTTCCGCGCGCAGTTCGGCGTGCACTCGTCCGCGCGTGCGACGCAACGTCGGCATGCGCTTCGCGAGCGGAGCGAGATCGGCCGCGTCGACGATGAGCGCGAGATCGATCGGCGCAGAGGCGACGCGTTCGAAATCGCCGCGCGCGATCCGCGTCAGATCGAGAGGTGTTTCGATCGAGCCTGCAGCACGGATTTCGACGACGTCGTCGACGACGAAATCCAGGGAGTCCAAGCGCACGACGTCGGCCAATGCGAGTCGCATCGAACCGCTCACGCGTCCGAGATCCTGGATCCAGCGCAGTCCGCTCGCGCTGGCGTCCAAGACTTGGGCATCGATCGAACCCGTGAGTCCGGCCCACGTCCCGGCGAGATCGGAGGCCACGCGTACGGTTCCGCTCGCGCCGTACTCACGACGCACGAAGGGCAGGAGCGCGACGTCTGCTGCCGCAAGTTCGAAATGGAGCGCGAGCGGACCGTCCGCAAGGAGTTCGTCGCCGAAGGGATCCAGCGGGAACTCGCCCGTGACCTTGGCGTGGATGGCGCTCGCGCCGCTGCCGCGATCGAGGGTGACTTGGTCGATTCGCGCGCGGCGCTCGTGCAGAGACGCGCGCCACACAGCGCGCGTCTCGGGCTCGTCCGGACCGGCGGTCGTCGTGATTCGGCCCTCCGTGTCGCAGTCCAGTTCGCGTCCGCGCAAAACGGCGTGGACGGTCGCTTCGACCTGGGCTTCTTCCGCTGCGATGCCGGCGAGTGTCAAAGCCGCGCGCGGCAGGGGAGCGGAGAGCGCTAGATCGAACTTGGACGCCCCGTCGGAGTTTTCGAACGACAGCTGCGCGTTGCCGCCGACGCCTTCCAAGCGGAGTCCGTCCAGCGACCATCGCTCTCCGTCTTGCTGCAGCGTCGCGGGTGCCGTGATCGCGGCGCTCATGTCACCGGTAGCGAGCGTCAGCGTTTCGACGACGATGGTGCGCAAGAGAGCGTCCGGCGCGAGCGAGGAGACGCGACCGCTGAGTTCGGCCTCGACCCCCTGACCGACCACGTGCGCGCGATCCACGGTCCACGCGCCCGCCGTCGAACGCGCATGGATCTCGAAGAGATCGACTCGAAAATCCCGCCACACTACGTCTCGGGCCTCGAGCGCGATCGTGCCGACGAGTGCGTCGAGCAGGCCGTTCGCGGTGATGTCGGCCTTCACCGCGCCGCTCGGCAAACGCTCTGGGGACAACCGCGAGACGTCGACCAGATCCGCATGCAGATGCGCATCGACGACGCGTTGTTCGTCGAACACGTATCCGCCGGACAAAGTGAGCGTACCGACCGTGCCGTGCGCTGCCGCGGCCGCGATGGAGAGTTCACTCTCGTCGAGTTCGGCTCGCACGGTGGCGCTGTCGAAGAGCACGTTCTGCACGGTGAGATCGCGCGCGGTGAGATCGAGCGCGACGCTGGGCCGGATCGCATTTCCGCGGACGCGCGCGCGGCCGGTCACCGCGCCGCGCGGCATCTCGTCGACTGCAAACGCGTCGGGAGCGAGAACGGCGACTGCAGCCGCGACGTCTTCGAAGCGCAGGGAAAGTTCCACGTCGAGGCCCGGATCGCTCAGGATCGCCGCGATGTTGGAACCGAGCGGGATGCGCGCGCGCGCAATCTCGGCCGATCCCGCAGCGGTGACGAGTTCGCCGCGCGTCAGGTGCACTTCAGCCGACGCGAGATCGCCTGCGAAGGCGAGGCGGTGTGCGTTCCAGCGCTGGAACAAGTTTTCTTCGCCATCGAGCCGGAGGAGCGCCGGCACGTCGTCGAGTTCAGCGACGAGGTCGATCACGATCCATTCGGCGAGGTGATCGAGCGCGCATCGACCGAGCGCCGCGCGAGGTACGCGCGCGAATGCGGCGTCGACACGATTCGATCCCGATGCGGTCGCCGAGAGATCGCGGATCTCGAGGGTGTGCGGGCCGAAGTCGACGTGCGCGACCAGCGTCTCGACCGTGCGGCCCGCGAAGTTCACACCTGCGGCGACGATCACTCCGGCGGCGGAGACGAATGCGGGAGCCCGCACATCCAGCTGCACGTCGGCGTCAACGTCGACGTGCGCCGTGAGCGGAGAGGTTCCGGCGAAGGCGCTCACGATCGCGGCGACGTCGGTGGATGGCGAGCGCACGTGCCCGGCGACTCGGCCTCCGACGAGCGTGGCCGTCACCGCCACAGGAGTTGCGTTCCAGCGCGCCTCGCTCTGCAACGCGAGACCGACGTCGCGCATGAGGAGCGCGTGCACGTCGCCGATGATGGCGTCCACGTGGAGTTCGGCGGCCTCGATCCATGTGCACGGATCGCTCGTGAGCGACGCGCCGCGAGCGCTGAAGCGGATCGCATTCTCCCCGTGCACGACGAGACCTTCGCTCACTTCGATTCCGTTCGGGATCGTGCGCGCGCGAAAGGACACCTCGTCGACGGAGCGGTGAAAGCGTGCATCGTGCGCCGCGACGCGCACGTTCCATTCGGCGCGCTTCACGTCGGTGAGCGGCACACTCGCATCGAGGATGAAATCGACGACGCCTTCGGCATCGGCGGCGAGCGACGGCACGTACGAGCGCAGCGCAGCACCTGCATCGAGCGACTTCACGACGGCAGTGCAGTGGAGCACGTCCACGTCGACCCGACCGCGCAACTCCGCGGTGCCGCCGAAGGCCCGCATGCCGCCTTCGAAGCGCAGCAGTATCGACTCCGCCTCGCCCACGTCGACGCGCGCGTTCTCGAACACGATGCGTGGATCCCACGCCGCGTGCTCGATCTCGAAATGGGAACCGCGATACGAACCGCGCACGGTGAGCGGAAACGCGACACTGCTCTCCGAGTCCACCCATGCGAGCGTGCGCGCATCGATCGTCGCGTGCGCGCCGTCGAACACGAGCGCGAGGTCGGACAGCGCGACGCGGCGGCCCTGCGCGAGGCGCACCTCGAAATCGGGCGAGGTCAGCTCGACGCGCGGCAAGGCGCTCGGCAGCGTGAACGATGTTGCTTTGCCGCTCCCCGGCCCGGCGCGTTCGAAGGGACCTGCGAAGCCGCGCAGGCGATCGACGCGCACGCGTTTCAATCCGCCCAGATCTCCGCGCAGTATTCGCAGCAGTGAGAATTCGACGAGCGCCAGGTCGGCCTCGACATTCAGGTCGGCGTCGCGGCGCACGGTCAAGTTCGAGATGCGCACACTCTCGAGTCCATCGATCGCGAGATCGCGCCAGTCGACGGCGATCCCGGCCGAACTCGCTGTGCGCCGGAGCACCTCGGACACGATCCGCGCACGCGCGAACCACGCTCCGACGAGGACGAGTACGACGAGGAGCGCAGCGCGTACAGCCAGTCGCCGTCCACGTTTCGGTCGAGTTTCGCCGGTGTCGGTGTGGTTCACGCCGGGCAGAGTAAGGCTAGACGAGCAGAATTCGTACCCCGAAGAATGCGCGTGTCGCTCGAGCGCGAAGTGCTCGCAGAGCGGACCTGCTCGACGGCGCATCCGTGCCGGTCAGTCCCTCTACGCATCCCTCCTCGAGCTTCTCGAGCTCCAGGACGCGCCCGCCGACGAGCCAATCGTCGAGTCCGCCATCGAATCGCCGTCGATCTCGTCAGCGAGCCGAATCGATCAGATCAGCTCGTCGTGCAGCGAAGAGACGAGCAACAGCATGCAACCGTGCTCGGTCGACTGCACCGCGTGCAGACTGCCGGTCTCGGCGCGCTGGTAGTCGCCCGCGTTCATGCGCTGCGCACCGACGGACAGATCGCCCGAGAGCACGTAACACTCTTCGAAATCGGCGTGCACGTGCCGCGGGTACGCCGTTCCAGGCTGCATGCGCACGAGCATCGTGACGCGGTCGTTCTCGCGGTCGACGAAGAGTTTCTTCGCCTCGATGCCGGGTACGTCGGTCGGCTCGAAACCACCCTCGCTTGCCGCGAGGAAGGTGAAATCCGGCGTCTTCCCTTCCGCGTTCGGTGACCAGTGCTTCCAGATCTGCGTCGCGGAACGGCCGGCGTGCGAGCGATCGGTGGAGGACTCGACCACCGACTCGGGTCGCAGAGCTGGCTCTGCCGAGTCTGCATCCGAATCCGGGTTCGCCCGCAGATCCGACTTGCGCACGCGCGCCAACACGCGCTGCCACAGATCTTTCGGCGGAGTACGTTCGGGGGCGACGAGCGCCAAGTCGCGCGCCGTGCGAGCGAGCGATTCGACTTCGCTTCGGCACGTGCGGCACTGCGCGAGGTGAAGGCGATACGCGCGCGCTTCCTCGACTTTGAATGCGTCGAGAACGAACAACGCGGCGTCGCTCTTCAGGTCGTCGTCCAAAAAATCGTGCGGTTCCATCATGCCACCTCGCCTTCGACCGTCGCGAGCTGCGTGCGTAGCGCGACCAGTGCGGATCTGATCCTGGTTTTGACCGTCCCGAGCGGCTGGCCGAATGCCGCGGCGATCTCGCTGTGACTGAGTCCTCCGAAAAAAGCGGCCTCGACGGCGCGTCGTTGCTCGGCGGGCAGAGTCGAGAGCGCTCTCTGCACGTGTTCTGCGCGATCTCCTCGGGCAGCGACGCCGAACGGCGACTCGCCCGGATCATCGAACATATCGAAATGCGGCACGTCGATCGAAGTCTCACGCGTGGAGTGACGTGCGCGTTGACGCCGCAAGTCGATCGCCCGCGTTCGCGCCAAAGTGCACACCCACGTCGTGACGGTGCCCTTCAATGGCTCGTATCGCGACGCCTGGCGCCACACTTGTGCGAAGACGTCCACGACTGCTTCTTCAGCGCTCGAGGGATCGCGCAGGATCTGAAAAGACAGACCGAAGACACGCGGACCGAGTGCGTCGTACAAGCTCCTCAACGCTTGCTCGTCGCCCTGTGCGATCCGAGCCACCTGCGGAGCGAGCGAGTCCTCGGGCGATCCGGATGCGTCGCCGCGTCCGGTTGCAGATTGCGTCTCCATGTGTCGGGTACGGGCGTTGGGCTGCGCGCGGATGCGAGATCATCCAGAAAAATAGTCGATTCGAGAAGTGCTCGAGTGCCGCGATTTTCAGTGAGTCCGACAACGGCACTGAATTCGTACTCAGAGCGCTGCTGCGCCCTCGTCACGAGGACGACATCCATCTCTCAACCGAGCCTTTTTCGGCCGCAAATCACATGAATCACAAGCCCATGCTCCTCCTGGCCCTCGCAGCCGCGCCTTTCCTGGCGATCCCGAGCGCGGTTGCGTCCAGCCACCGCGAAGCGCCCTTCATCACCAAGAATCCGAAGATCGACGCGACCGACTTCTACATGTTCCGGAGCTTCGAGTCCGGGCGTGAGGGGTTCGTCACGCTGATCGCGAACTACATCCCGCTGCAAGCTCCTTACGGCGGACCCAACTACTTCGCGATGGATCCCGACGCGCTGTACGAGATCCATATCGACAACGACGGTGACGCGATCGAAGACATCACGTTCCAGTTTCGCTTCACCAACGCGTTGCAAGACTTCCAATTGCCCATCGGTCCGCTCGGCAATCAGAAGCTGAATTCGATCCCCATTGTCCAAAAGGGTGCAATCTCGTCGTCGGACGCTTCGAACTTGAATGTGCTCGAGAGCTACTCGGTCAAGGTCGTCTTCGGAGATCGCCGCACGGGCATGGTCAACACGGTCACCGACGCGCTCACGGCTGTCTCTGCATTCCGCAAGCCGGTCGACAACATCGGCAACAAGACGATCGCAGACTACGCGACGTATGCCGCCGGATTCGTGCGCGACATCCGCCTGCCCGACGACACGATCGGCCGCGTCTTCGTCGGTCAGCGCAAGGATCCCTTCGTCGTCAACCTCGGCGAAGTGTTCGACCTCGTCAACTTCGTTCCGTTGGGCGATCCCGCGGCGCAGACCGACGACCTCAGCGATGCAAACGTGACCTCGCTCATCCTCGAAGTTCCGATCGGATTCCTCGCGGGCGCAGACAGCGTCATCGGCGGGTGGACGACGGCTTCGATGCGTCAAGCGCGCGTGCTCAATCCCGCACCCCGCTCCGCCGTCGAGAACAAAGTCACCGTCGAGGGCGGCGCTTTCGTTCAGGTCTCGCGTCTAGGCATGCCGCTCGTGAACGAACTCGTCATCGGCATCAAGGACAAGGATCGTTTCAACGCGAGCGAGCCGAAGGACGACGCGACCAGGTTCGCGGATTACGTCACCCACCCGACGCTGCCGGCACTGCTCGAGATCCTCTTCGGAGGAGCGGGCGTACAAGCCCCGAATCTGTTCCCGCGCACGGACCTCGTGTCGGTCTTCTTGACGGGGATCACCGCCGTGAATCAACCCATCGGTGTAGTCGGCTCGGAGATGTTGCGTCTAAACACGAACACGATGCCGACGGCGGCTCTCTTGCAGAACCGCCTGGGTGTGTTGGGCGGAGACCTGGCGGGTTTCCCCAACGGTCGTCGGCCTGGTGACGACGTCGTCGATTCTGCGCTGCGCGTCGTGATGGGCGTGCTGCTCACGACCGGAGAAGCTCCGTCGGGTCAGCTTCCCTTCACGGACGGTGCGTTCGTCGATCAGACCTTCTTCGACGCGACGTTTCCGTACTTGAAGACGCCGCTACCCGGCTCGCCGAACTGAAAGAGAGTGCCACATGAACACACGCTTCCTTCTCATCGGCCTCGCGCTCGCCTCGATCACCTTCGTTTCTGCTTGCAGCAGTGGTGGTGACGACGACGACACGACGAATTTCCAAGGTTTCGTCCAGAACCTCGCGACGACACCTGTCGACGACGCCGATCCGGTTTCGATCGACGCGCTCGACTTCGAGATCTCGGAAGATCCGAACCAGTTCGACGCGCTCTTCCAATAGTCTTTGGCGAGAGCCTCGATCGTGGACCGCACGTTCGCGGTCGGGGCTCTCTCTCTCTCTCCTCATCGAACACGAAACATGCTCACACTTCGAATCACCGCACTGGCGGCCGTATTTGTTCTGACGGCCTCGAGTGCAGCCGCACACGATTTCTGGATCGAGGCTTCGAAGCACCGGCCCGTGGTCGGCGAGCGGGTAGACATCGATTTGCGCGTCGGCGAAAAGTGGATCGGCGAGGCCGTCGAGCGCAATCCGCTGCGCATCGTGCGCTTCGACGCGACCGACGCAGCGGGAAAGATCGAGCCGATCGTCGGTATCGACAAGCGCGCACCTGCGGGTCTGTGGCGGCCGAAGTCCGCCGGACTGTTCGTGATCGGGTACGAGAGCAACACGATTCCGATCGAACTCGAGCCCGCGAAGTTCGAACACTACCTCGAAGCCGAGGGTCTCCAACACGTGATCACCGCTCGCCAAGAACGCGGCGAAAGCGCCAAGAAAGGCCTCGAAATCTACGCGCGCTCGGTCAAATCGTTCGTGCTCGCGTCGCCGAGCGACAAGACGGAGCCCAGCACCATCGGTTGGGATCGACGTCTCGGGTTGACGCTCGAAATCGTGCCCGAAAAAGATCCGCACACTCTGAAGATCGGAGACGAGCTGCCGGTGCGCGTTTTCTTCCGCGACCAACCGCTCGGGGGTGCTCTCGTCGGCTGCATGCCGCGCTCGAACACCGAAAGCGACGTGCGCCTGCGTACGAATGACGAGGGACGCACCACGTTCAAGCTCGCAGCCGACGGGGTACAGATGCTGCGCGTGTGCTGGATGGTCGCGGCGCCCAAGGACTCCGGCTCGGATTGGCAGAGCGCGTGGAGTTCGCTCACGTTCGACGTGCGCGCGCCCGCCGTTCGACCGACGAAGTGAGCGCGACGCGCACGCTGCTCAATCCTCCTCGTCGGCGAGCGCGCACTCGTTCTTCGTGAATTCGCGCAGCACCGTCGTCGCGTAGCTGCCCTTCGGCAAACGGAAGGATACGAGCAGTCCGTTCTCGATCGAGTCGATCGCGATGTCGTCGACGAAAATGCGTCCCGCGCGACGCGTGCCCTGGAGTTGCGCTTTCCGCAACTGTTCGAGTCGCACGCCGGACGCGGCGAACACTGTGTCCTCGAGTTCGCCCGCGACACCCGTGGCCGCCCGCATCTCGCTGCCGAACATCGGCCCGGTGTGCGTTATCTCGAGGCTCGCGACGCGCGCATTCTCTGCTCCTTCGTCGACCACGTCGAAGAGGGCGCCGTTCGCGAACTTCTTCGCGACGTCGCCTGCGACCACGCTCTCGAACAGGCCGCGCTCCATGCGTAACGCAAGCCAGGAGTCGAATAGTGACGATTGCCAAGCCGACATGTGCAGACGCGCCAACCAACCGCCGCGCGGGCGCTCGATCAGCGCGCGGCCGTGTTCGGCGTTGCGGCCGTCGTCGCCGTAGCGCTGCGGACCGAATGCATTCGGCAGTCCGCGCACGCCCAGTTCCGAGGCGATGGCGAGCGCGCGCGGCAGGGACTGGGAGTCAGTGTCGTGGAGTCTGATTTCGAAGCGATTCCCCAGCGAATGGCCGCGCTTGAGCTTGTTCGCGTGTCGCTTCACTTCGAGCGTCTCGCCGCAGACCTCGCTCGCGAGGCGTTCGGCCACGATGGACAAATCCGGCTCGCGCAGGGGCAGCGAAAAGGTCTGTGTCGCGATCGCGCGCCGATCCTTCAATCCAGCGTAACCGATGTCGCGTTCGTCGACCCGGAACGCGCGCGCCAACTCGGCGACGACTTCGCGCGTCGTGCGATTCGCGCGACGATGACGCACGTACACGTGTTCGCCGAGGCCACTCGGCTCGTACAACGGAATCTCGGTGACGACGAAATCGGCGGAGTCGCGCTTCACGACCCCGCCGGTACCGGGGAGCCGCGCCGTCACGAGCGGAACGAGCGCCACACTCATGCTCAGAGCTTTCCCGTCATCGGCGCAGCGTACCCGGTCAACTCGCCGTACCCCGAGCCGCCGACAGAACCGCGCACTTTCACGGGACCTTCCCAGTAGATGGTCCCGGTCGAAGCGCGCGCGTCGATCTCGCAGTCGGGTATTTCCGTCTCGATCACGACGTCGATTCCGAGCGTCGGCACCTTCAGACTGAAGCGCGCGGGGTACTGCGCTCCCGAGCGTGAGCTCTTCCACGTGTTCGTGTCGACGAGCGCGAAGTCCGCGCTGCGAATGTGCTGCGCCGATCCGTCGACGCCGACGAGCGTGCCCGACGAAGCTTCGAGGACGCCGCCGTCCGTTCGGCGCAGACGGTAGATCATGAGCTCACGTCCATCGTCGAGTCGCAGGCCGAACCAATCCCACCCGACGACGTCCGCCGCGAGCTGCGACGAACCCCATTCGTGATCGAACCACGACTCGCCTTCGACGCGACGCTTCACGCCGCTGCGTTCGATCGTGCCGGAGGTGCGCATGCGCGTCCACGACACGTAACCGGAGCTGTTTCCGTACTCCGGACCCTTCGTCGAAACACCGCCGTTTCCTTGCAAAACGAGTGCTTTCTCCGGGGCGAGGACCAAGTCGAGCGACAGGTCATTCGTGCGATCGAGCGCGCGAACCCGCAACGTGTCGTCGGCGTCGAGCGCGAACGTCCAGCCCTCGAGTACGACGTCGAGCCTGCTCGTCGACGCATACGCGAGCCCCTGAAACGCGCGCCGCACGCGTTCGGCAGTGACGAGTGTGCCCGTAGTCAAATCGACCACGGCCAGGTGGCCGGCGAACACCTGCCGCGGCGCGAGTGCCGGATCGCCAAAGGCCGGCGGTCCGAACTGAAGGCCGCGGCGGAAGATCGTCAATTGCCAACCGAAGCGCGCGCCGTCGTCGACGTCGGCGACGATGCCGGTCGCGTACCACCATTCGGTGCGACAATCCTCGTGGGATCCGTGATCGCGCGGGAACGCGAGTTCGATCGGCGCCGTGATCTTGCGCCAGCGTGCGTCCTCCGGCGCGGTGGCGAAAGCACCGATCAGGGCGATCGAAGCGAAAATCGTTTTCATCCGTCCTCTCGCAGTGCGTCGCGCATGGATCTCTGTGCCGCGGCTCGCGCCGGAAGCGTTCCCGCCAACGTGCACGCTGCGGCGACGAATCCGACGAGTGACGCGATCGCGATCCAGGGTGCGTCGAACGCGATCGTCCAACCGAACGATTGCAAGTTGACCACTGTCACGAGCACGTAACCGATCACGAGGCCGCACGCCGAACCGAATCCCGCTCCCAAGACTCCGAGCAGTCCGGCTTGCACTGCGACCAACGCGTGCACTTCCAGCGAGCTCATGCCGATGGCGGACAGGAGAGCGATGTCGGCGCGGCGTTCGGACACGAGTGCGAAAAGCACGCTCAGGACGGCGATGATCGCCACGATCGCCGAGACGATCTGCAGTGCGCGCGTGATCTCGAACGTGCGATCGAAAACGGACAAGATGGAAGCGCGCATCGTCGGCATGTCGTTGATTTCGACCTCGAATCGGCCGGCGAAGGCGGCGCGCAAAGCCGAGCGTACCGGCTCGATGTCGGCCGGTGTTCGGCAATTCAACTCGACGAACAGCGGGTCCGCATCGGGCACGAGGCGCTCGAAATCTCCGGCATCGGCGAGCACGAAGCCGCGGCTCTCGGAGTGGTCCATGTAGACGCCTTCGATCGCGCGCTCGAACTGCTGCCCGCGCACGTCGATCGCGATTTGGTCGCCGACTTTCCACCCGAAACGATGCGCACCGGCTTCGCTCACGAGCACGCCGCCGGACTTCCACGCGCGCTCGATGGCGACGCTCGAATCACTGCCGTCGAGCATGGCCGACCAACCGCGCTTCCGGACGGCCTCGAAGCTCACACCGCCGAAGCCGATGCGCTCGTCCCCGAAGCGCGCCGAAGAAACGAAGTACGGATACGTGTCGACGACGCCGGGTGTCGCGCTCACGATCGCGGCGACTTCGCGATCGACGCCGCCGACCGGTACACCCGTCTTGCCGCGCACGCCTCGGACGGCGAGGTCGGGATGAATGCTCCTCTCGACCCAATCGACGACGGTGCCGCGAAAGGATCCGACCATCGTCGCGATCGCGATCGAAAGCGCGACGGCGACACCGACCGCGCCCGCAGCCCATGCGGCGCGTCGACGTCCAGCGGACAACCCGGCACACGCGAGGCGCACGACGGCCGGCACCGAAAAGCGCACGCCTGCGAACCGGCCCAGTCCGTCGACGAGCGGACCGTAGAGGGCGAGCAACGCCGCGAGCAGAACGAGCGCGCCCGCGAGTGCAGCGATCGGCAACCCGTACCACGCCGGTTGCAAGAAGAGCACGTATGCGACGAGTGCGAGCAGAGTCGCAATCGAGAGGGCGAGTGCGAGCGCACGCGCAGAGAGAAAGCGCGGCGTCTCCCCACGCAAGGCTTGGATCGGCGGCGTGCGCGCACCTTCCAGCACCGGCAAGACGGCAGCAGCGAGGGACACGACGACGCCCAACGCGATGCCTAGCCAGGCGTGCGTCTCATCGAATGAAATCGCCGTCGGCGCCGTCGTGGACACGAGCGTCGACAAAGTGGCACGCATGCCGTCGACCATGAAACGCGAGCTCACGTAGCCGAGAGCGACACCGAGGATTCCGCCGAAAACGCCTAGAAACAAGGCCTCTGCGAAGATGACGCGCACGACTTGCCCGCGCGATGCACCCAGTGCGTAAAGGAGCGCGATCGTGCGCCGGCGTTGCACGACCGAGGTCGCGAGAGTCGTCGCGACGAGCACTCCTCCGACCAAGAGCGAGATGCCCGACATCGTCGCGAGGTTGAATTCGAGCGAGCGCACGAGCGTCTCGGATTCTTCCGCGCGGTCCGTCGGCCGCCCGACCTGCATGCCGCGCGACACGAGTTCGCGCGCGCGTTCGGAGAGAGCCGTGCTGCTGACGGATCCGCGCGGCACGAGTTCGATGCGCGACAGGTTTCCGTCACGGCCGAAGAAACGTTGCGCCACTGAAACGTCCACGACGACCAGACGACCCAAGACGGCCGATGGCCCGGCCGGAAAAATCGCGGCGACGCGCAGTGAGATCGGCTTCGCCATGATCGTGAGGTGGATCGAATCACCGACGCCGACCCGCGCATCGCGTGCGAATTCATCGGAGACGATCGCGCTCGGCGTCGAAAGCAGTTCCTCGATCGGCGGCGCCGTGGCGATCGTCGCGCTGTCCGCAGCGAAACGCGGGTCGGTCAAGAGGTCGACGCCGAAGACGCGTACTGTGTCGGAGAGCGTCGTGCACTTCGCGACATCTTCGACGACCGGGAGCAAGAGAGCGTCGAGCGCGAGGGGAGCGAGGCGCGTCAATTCCGATTCGGGCACACCGCCCGCGGCCGTGACCTCGAGCGCCGCGCGGCCGGACAGCAATCCGACGCCCTCGCGCAGGGACGACAATGCAGCACTACTTGCGCCCAGCGTGGAGACGACGGATGCGACGCCGGCCGCGATGCCGAGCACGGTGGCGAGGAAACGCACCGGATGCTTCGCAACCGGTCGCGTGAAGAGAGCGCTCTGGATCACCGGCTCTCTCGCAAGAAGAGGCCGTCCGCCATGTGTAGCGTGCGGTCCGCGAGTCGCGCGACAGCGGCATCGTGTGTGACGAGGAGCAGCGCCGCGCCGACTTCGCTCCGCGCTTCGTCCAAGAGTGCGAGCACTTGCGCGCCGGACTGCGAATCGAGATTTCCCGTGGGTTCGTCGGCGAGCACGAGTCGCGGCCGATGCACGAGCGCGCGCGCGACAGCTGTGCGCTGTTGCTCGCCGCCGGACAGTTCGGCTGGATAGTGCGACCGACGTGCGCTCAATCCGACGCGCTCGAGCAGCATGTCCACTCGCGCGCGGTCTTTCTTTCCGGCGAGTGCGAGCGGCAGCGCGACGTTTTCTTCGACGCGCAAATGCGGCACGAGGTGGAAGCTCTGGAACACGATGCCGATGCAGGTGCGACGCAGTTCGACGAGTGCGCGCTCATCGCGCGTGCCGGCGAGGTCGATTCCGCAAACGACGACCTGGCCCGAATCGGCGCGGTCCACGCCAGCGAGCAAGTTCAAGAGCGTCGACTTGCCGCACCCGGACGGCCCCACGAGAGCGACCATTTCTCCCGGTTCGATCGTGAGTGAAACACCCCGCAGTGCGTGGACCGGAGCGTGTCTGGCCGCGTACGTCTTGACGGCGACGCGAACGCGCGCGACGGCGTCTCCCGGTTTCTCGATGGCGGCCATGCGAGCTGAGGATTGTGGCGCAGTGCGCGCTCGCGATCCATCGACATCGCGCGCGTGCGCGAGTTTCGCCGCGGCGACACACGCGAGCACGGGCACTTTGCTCCGACCAGCACTGGCACTCGCTCCGACGAGCTCTGGCACTTGCTCCGACGAGCCCTGGCACTTGCTCCGACGAGCCCTGGCACTTGCTCCGACGAGCCCTGGCGCTCGCTCCGGCGAGCACTGGCAC
>ENA-ORBV01001287-ORBV01001287.1-microbial-mat-metagenome-genome-assembly--contig:-NODE-1287-length-56280-cov-13.960340_pt1 | contig 56280 bp, 62 predicted proteins | sample MGYA00237777_ERZ505514 | MGnify/ENA primary metagenome ERZ505514 (study PRJEB26160, sample SAMN06269048) | microbial mat metagenome | isolation source: Oligotrophic lake microbial mat | place...
CTCATCTCGACGGCCATCAGCCTGCAGTACCTCGTCGGCGCAGTCACCGGCGGGAACCTGCCCGCCCTGCATCGCCGGTTCGGGGCGTCGGCGGTGACCAAGGCAGGCGCGCTTTGCATGGCCGCGGCGCTTCTGGGATTCGCCACGGCATCCTCGGCGTGGCACCTGTTCGTCGCGGCCGCATTTGGCGGATTGGGTTGGGGATCAATGAGCGCCGCGGCGCTCAACTCGATCGTCTCGCCGTGGTTCGTGCGCAACCGGCCGGCGGCCCTCGGCATGGCCTACAACGGCGGCAGCGTGGGCGGAATCATCTTCTCGCCGCTCTGGGTGGTTGCCATCAGCACGCTGGGGTTTCAGATGGCGGCCTCCGCCGTGGCCGTCGTCATGGTCGTCACGCTGTGGATGCTGGCCGAACTGGTGTTCTCGCGCACGCCGGAGACGATGGGCGTGCACCCGGACGGGGACGAGCCGGGCGCCACCGCCGAGTCCGTGACCTCGCCTGCCGCGCGCCCGTTGCCCGGGGCGCTGCTCTGGCGGGATCGCACGTTCCTCACGCTGGCCGCCGGCATGGCGCTGGGCCTCTTCGCGCAGATCGGCCTGATCGCCCACCTTTACTCGCTGCTGGTGCCCTCGCTCGGCGCCGCGCAGGCGGGATTCGCGATGTCGTTCGTCACGATCATGGCCATTGGCGGCCGCACGCTGCTCGGCCGGATCATGCCGATCGGGACGGATCGCCGGCTGGTCGCCTGCGGCGGCTACGTCCTGCAGGTCGCGGGAATGATTGCCTTCATCCTCGCCGCGGGCACGAACGTGCCGCTGCTGATTGCCGGCGTGGTCCTGTTCGGCGCCGGCTTCGGCAACGCGACGTCACTGCCGCCGCTGATCGCGCAGGTCGAGTTCGTCAAGGAAGACGTGGCCCGCGTGGCGGCGCTGATCGTCGCGATCTCCCAGGGCGGGTATGCGCTCGCGCCTGCGTTCTTTGGCTTGATCCGGGAGTTCGCGCCGCGAGGGGAATACGCGGCACCGGGTGCAGCGCCGGCGATCTTTGCGGTGACTGCGCTGGTGCAGTGCCTTGCGATTGCCGCGTTTCTCTCCGGACGACGCGGAACCAGAGAGTGAAATGCTGCCAATTCTCTGGCCAGGTCCGCTCTGCTAGTGGTCTGCAGGTCGAAATGCTGCCATCCAGGCGTGCTCAAGTTGACTTACTTTTTTTATCGAAGGCTTTCGTCATGGCATCGCCTTCAGCACTCGCGCGAGTCGAATCGGCCGTTCCATGAACTCGCGAATTTCCCTGACTACGTCCGCAAGCGGAGTCGCTTCGAGCCGGTTCCTTGCGAGAAATGCATTCCACTGCGCCTGCTTAGTGCGATCGGCGGCGAATTCGTCGGTCAGGCCTATCGGTACCGCGTCTGGTACTACAGTACGTCGCCGTCCGAAAGTTCCGGCTATCGCCTTTGCCAGTTCTTCGTCGTCAACCCGTCCCTCAAGGGCGAGCGCACGAAGGTCGAAATAGTCCTTCATCCTGGTATTGCCGATCCCGAGCGTTACGATGGCTTCGAATTTTTCCGACATAACCGATGCACGCGGATAGGTGCGCAAGCGCGGCGCGGGCATCCCCTCCAGAAGTACCGGCAACTCTGTGTCGACCGGTCCCGGAACTACCGAGTCGCCATACCCTATGTCGAGTTGAACCGGGCATCGAGCCCTGTTCAGCAAGCCGATGAGGCTGACCCTCAGTCCGGAGTAGTGGGCGCCCTCCCTGATTTCTTCCACGCGGATCGATCCCGGGTCGTAAACCATCGCGTCGTCGGCTTCGATCGCGCAAACGCCCGCAATTGTCTGCGCCACCACCGCCGCGTCAGCCTCACCAAATCCGAGGAAATCCGCATCCCGGGTCGGCCGGTGAGGGGCGTCGAACCAGAGGCCGAAGAGCAGCGCCCCCTTCAGCCAGAAGCGATCCCGGGCGTCGGATACCGAAAGGCGATACAGGAACCGCTCCAGCCCATAGCGGGTAAGAAGGAGATTGAAATCCTCCCCGCGTTCGCGAGCGCGAGCGAGGAGGCGCGCGTGCACGGACGCCGCGCGGCCGTTGCTCATGTAAGGGCCTCGAGGTAGGGGCGCATCACATTCGAAACGCGATTGATCTTTGCGTAGCGCCACAGTTCTTCGGCGCTTGCCTTCCTCGTTTTTCTACTTTCGCGCAGTGCTTCGAGAGCCACGTCCAGTCCGACCTTGTTGCGAAACTTGAAACAGTCGGCCACGGTCTTGGGAATGGAGGTTATGCGAACCGATACGCCATCGATTTCGTGGGCATCGACGCCTTCGGCAAGTGAGGCCGGTGAAAAGCGCACCGTCCGTAGCGAAGGATAGTCGAGACGCGGCGGATGAGATTTGTTGCCTATCGCGATCCAGACCTCGAAAGGCGCTTGGGTGGTGAGATTATGGAAGCGCAGCGCGGTCAGCAGGCAGAACACAGCGCCCGGAGCACGCTTGGCAACCGCCAGAAGCGCATCGTGTTCGCTGGGCTGGTGTCCGGGCAGCGCATACAGCCCGCGACCTATGCGTGTCAGCCGGCCGCCTTTCACCATTCGCGAAAGTTCGCTGCGTGTAAGACCGGCGGTTACGAACTCTCGCGACCGGGCTGTGCCGTTGCGACGTAGGACCGATTGAGCGAGTGCTATTGGCGTAGACATTTGCGCATTGTTCCATAGTTTCGGTAGTTGTCAATAAGTACCGAAGGTATGGAGCACCCACATGCACCTGAAAAAGACTGCCTCGCGAGCCGCATCGACGCCGTTCAAATGCTGCCAATTCCTTTGGATGCGCCGCGTCCCTATTGGCCCTCAAGGCGAAATACTGCCAATCGATGGTGTCGAAAAATTCAAGCCCGGCCCATTTTAGGAAGCGACCTGAGCCAGCACCACGGCGGTCGTGGCGACGATGTCCTCCACGCTCGCGCCGCGCGAGAGGTCGCTTATGGGCCGCGCGAAGCCCTGCAGGATCGGGCCGATCGCGCGCGCGCCCGCGAGGTACTGCGTGAGCTTGTAGGCAATGTTGCCTGCATCGAGGCTTGGAAACACCAGCACATTGGCGCTTCCGGCCACTGCGCTGCCCCCCTTCACCTTCCTGGCCGCGACGGCCGGGACGAGGGCCGCATCGGCCTGAAGCTCGCCGTCGATCGCGAGCCCGGGCGCGCGGCCGCGCGCAATCGAAAGCGCTTCGACGACCTTGTCGACGTGTGCATGCTTTGCGCTGCCCTTGGTGGAAAAGGACAGCAACGCGACTCGCGGTTCGCCGCCAATGACGCGCCGCCAGCTTTCCGCCGATGCGAGCGCGATATCCGCGAGCTGCGCGGCCGTCGGGTCCGCGTTCACCGCGCAGTCCGCGTAGAGAAGGATTCGATCGGGCAGCGCCATGATGAAGAAGCCGGACGGCGTGCTCACGCCTTGCGCAAGCCCGATGGTCATCATGCCGGCTTCGATCACGCGCGCGGTCGGGTACGAGACACCCGCGAGCATCGCATCCGCGTCGCCGGCCTTGACCATGAGCCCCGCATGAAACAGCGGCTTGGAGGCGATGCGCCGCGCGAGCTTCGGGCTCGAATCCGGTCGGCCCTCTGCATAGAGCGCCGCGTACGCATCCAGCTTCGGGCTCGTTTCGATCTGACCAAGGACCACAGGCTCGGCGATGTCCTCTTCACGCAGCCGCTTGGCCGCCGCTACGATGCGCTCGTCGCCGCCCTCCGGGAACACGACGCGCAAGCCCCGTCCGCGAATTTTCCCGATGCACTGGGCGACAACGTCCACCGAACTTTCAGGCAAACGTGGCCGCGTGCGTCGCGCCGTTGCCCGCCTTGGCCGATTGGAGCGCTTCCCAGACGCGCCCCTGCGTGGCGGGCATGTCGAACTGGGTGACGCCGCCCTGCCTGAGCGCATCGACGATCGCGTTCATGAGGCACGGCATCGAGCCGGTCACGCCCGCTTCGCCGACGCCCTTGGCGCCCAGCGGGTTCGTTTTCGTCGGCACCGGGTGGTGCAGCACGCGCAAGCCATCGACGAGCACTGCCCTGGGCATCGGGTAGTCCATGAAGCTGCCGGTGAGCAGCTGGCCGGTCTCGCGGTCGTAGACCGCCTGCTCCCCGAGGATGTGCCCGGCCCCTTGGGTTATCCCGCCCTGCATCTGGCCTTCGACGAGCTGGTGGTTGATGATATTGCCCGCGTCGTCGCAGGCGATGTACGACACGATCTCGATCTCGCCGGTCTCGGGCTCGACCTCCACCTCGGCGACATGGCAGCCGTTGGGGAAAGTGGAGCCGAAGCGCGTCGCGAAATCCTGGTCGAGCGGATGCGGTTTCTGGCTCGCGTGCTTCTTGGCGAGGTCGACGATCGAGATGCGCCGGTCGGTGCCGCTGACCTTGTATTCGCCTTCGCTGAATTCGATGTCGCCCGGCGCGGCTTCGAGGGCTTCGGAGGCGAGCGCCATGCCCTTCTTCACCACTTCGTGCGCGGCGAGCTGCAGCACGCTGCCGACGCCGAGCAGCGAACGCGAGCCGCCCGTGGGGTTACCGATGAGGTGCTGGTCTGCATCCGCGGTGCGCAGGCGGATCGATTCCATCGGCACGCCGAGCACCCCCGAGACGATCTGCGCGAACACCGTCTCGTGTCCCTGGCCATGCGAATGGGAGGTGGCCTCGAGCGTGATCTTCGCGCCCTCGCCCCAGCGCACCTTCACTTCGTCATGCGGCGCCATGCCGCCTCCGCCGCTCGCCTCGATGTAGCTCGCCATGCCGCGGCCGCGCAGCTTGCCGCGGCGCGACGACTCTTCGCGGCGTTTGGAAAATCCACCCCAGTCCGCCGCAGCCTTCGCGTCCTCCAGCACGCCGCCGAAATCGCCGCAGTCGTACTCGAAGCCCGTGACGATCTTGTAGGGGAACTTCGATGCCGGCACCATGTTCTTGCGGCGGAATTCCGCGGGGTCCATGCCGATGGCGAGCGCGGCCTCGTCCACCAGCCGCTCGATCGCATACGAGCTCACCGGACGCCCCGCGCCCCGGTAGGCCGCGGTCGGGATCGTGTTCGTAAAAGCCAAGCTCGCATGCACGTAGACCGCCTGCACGTCGTACACGCCGCTCACGACGTTGACCAGGTTCAGCGTGTTCACGAAAGCGCCGGTCGGCGCGATGTACGCGCCGAGGTTGCAGATGAAATCGAAGCGCATGCCGAGGATGCGGCCATTCGCATCGAGCGCCATTTCGCCGCGATGGAGCACGTCCCTGGCCTGCTCGTCGGCGAGGAACATTTCCGAGCGCGTGCCGACCCACTTGACCGGCCGACCGAGCCTTTTCGCGGCCAGCAGCGCCGCGCAGTACTCCGGATAGAGGTTGAAGCGCACGCCGAACCCGCCGCCGACCTCCTCGGCCACGATGCGGATCTTCTCCGGCGGCACGCCGAGCACGGTCGAGATCTGCCCGCGCATGACCATCGCGCCCTGCGTGCAGGCATGCAGGTAATACATGCCATCGGCCGCTTCGTATGACCCGATGCAGGTACGCGGCTCCATGGGATTGCCGACCACGCGCGTGTGGTACGCGTCCATCTTCACTACATGCGCGGCTTTGCTGAAAGCTTCGTTGGTCGCGGCCTCGTCGCCGCCGACGAAATCGAGGGCGACGTTGCCGGGCACCTCGTCATGCACCAGCGGCGCGCCGGAGGCAATCGCATCCTTGGCGTCGAACACCGCGGGCAGTTCGTCGTAGTCGATCATCACGGCCTCGGCCGCGTCCTGCGCCTGCACGGCCGTCTCCGCGACGACCAGCGCGATCGGCTCGCCGACGAACCGGACGCGCCCAAGCGCCAGCGTAGGCCGGTAAGGAATGATGAGGTCGGTGCCATTGCGGCCCTTCATCGGCGCGAAGGCCGGCAGCCCCTTGTAGTTCTCGGCTTGCGCATCTTCGCCGGTGAACACCGCGATGACGCCGGGCATCGCCAGCGCCGCCGACTTGTCGATCGAGCCGATGCGCGCATGCGGGCGGTCGGAGCGAACGAAGCTGCCGTGCGCCTGCCCCGGCAGGTTCCAGTCGGAGACATAGCGCCCCCGGCCGGTGAGCATGCGGGCGTCTTCGAGGCGGCCGGTGAATTCCTCGCCGTACTTCCTATGTTGTCCAAACGATTGCATCTGCGGCTCCAAATAAAAGCCCGCTCGCGGCGGGCCCGGTGTTCGAGGTTCGGCGAACCGCTATTTCGGCTCGGTCTTCAGCCTTACGTATTCGGTCAGCACCATCACGTCGCGGTTGCCCGGCTGGCGCTTGCCCATCTCGGCCACGATCGCGCGCATCTCGGTGTACAGCACGTGGTCCTGCAGCACCGAGTATAGATACAGCTCCGGGGTGATGTCGTCGGCGGGCGTCTCGGCGCGCAGCTTGGCGTAGATCTGCCGGGCCTGGCGCACCTCGGCCTGCTGCTGCGGGGTCAGGCGCAATTCGCGGGAGGAAGGAGCGACGCCCGCCGTGCCGAGCTTGGCGATATGCACCAGGTCCGGCGTCTGCGAGATCTTCTGCGGCACGCCCGAGGGCAGCATCGTGACCTGCGGGCCGGAGCCCCGGCGCACCACGCTCTGGTTGGAGCCCACGACGAAGCTGACCGGGCCTTCGAACGACTCCTGCCGGCCGCCCTGGAAATACGCCACCTTCACGATCACGCCGGCGGGCACCTCGAAGCGGTCGCCCTCGTTGATGTTCATGTAGGCCTGCGCCTTGGTGGTGCCCACGCCGTTGGTGATGGTGACCAGCCCCGCGAGGTGGTTGATCACGCCCACGTCCGCGGCAAACGAACTCGCTGCCGCGGCTGCGAGCGCAGCCGAGAGCAGGATCGCGAGGCCGCGCACCACGGTCATTTCGTCAGGCGGTCCGGGGCTTGGACAGGGAGATCAGCAGGCTGCAGGGCGAATAGTCGAGCAGCGAGGCGCCGACCGACCCTTTCCACCAGCGGGCCGCGAACGAGGTGTTCTGGTTGTGGCCGAGCACGATCAGGTCGGCCTGCAGCTCGCGCGCAAGGCGGCAGATCTCCTCCACCGGCTCGCCGACCGCGAGGTGCCCGGTGGCCGCAAACCCCTTGTCGGTCAGCGTCCGGATGCCCTCGTCGAGCACGATCTGGGTGCGCTTCTTCTCTTCCTCGAGGAGCTCCTCGGGCACGAAGCCCTCGGTGAGAAAGAGGCTGGGCGGCATGCTCGCCACCGCCAGCAGGTGCGTTGCGGCATGGTGGAATTCGGCGAACTCCGCGCATTCGAACAGCGCGCGCCTGCCTTCCTGTGAGCCGTTGTACGCGAGGAGAATCTTCTGATACTTCATGCAGTACCTCCTTCGATCCTGGCGCCGCCGATCTCCCGGTCTGCGAGGCCAGGTGGGTGCGGGGAGCGTGTTGGCAGCGCCCCTTCCTGTTCTATTTCGCGAGCAATCCGACGCGCGCAATAGTAGCGCGTTCTTCGACGAACGTGGCGGCCGCCCATTTCGCGTAATCCTCGCTCGACTTGTACCAGTGGATCTGGTCGAACTGCTGCAGGACCTTGAGGTGCTCCGGGTCGTCCTGCGCCTTCTTGAAGGCGTCATGGAGCTGGCGGGTGAGCTTCGGGTCCATGCCCTTGGGGCCGACGATGCCATAGGGCGAATAGGACACAATGTCGATGCCCGATTCCTTGGCGGTCGGCGCGTTCCACTTGGTGCGCTGGTCGCCGAAAGTCACCAGCAGGCGGAAGGTGCCTGCCTCCACATGGCGCGCCCAGCCGGTGGCGTCGGACTGCGCCATGACATGGCCGCCCAGCAGCGCCTGGGTCGAATCGGCGTTGCCCTTGAACGGCACGTGCAGGAACGTGACGCCGGACTTGTTGCCGAGCTCTTCCATCAGCAGGTGCGGGGAGGTGCCGTTGCCGGTCGATCCGTACGAGAACTTGCCCGGGTTGGCCCTGGCATAGGCGATCAGGTCCTTGACCGTCTTGATTTGCGAGTCCGCCTTCACCACCACACCGAAAGTGTAACCGGTGAGCCCGATGATGTAGGTGAAGTCCTTGAGCGGGTCCCAGTCGACCTGCTGCATGTGCGGGATCCGGAACGCCCCCACAGGCAACTGCGAAAGCGTGTAGCCGTCCGGCTTCGCGGTCCTCGCCATGATGCCGGGCCCGAGCATGCCGCCCCCGCCGGGCTTGTTCTCGATGATGATGTTCTGGCCCACGTAGCGAGAGGCCACCTCGGCGAACTTTCTCAGGTGCGTGTCGGTGGAGCCGCCCGGGGGCCACGGGCAGATCAGCGTGATCGGGCGGGTCGGGAAGGCCTGCGCCCAGGAGGCGCCGGCGGGAAGAACGAGCGCGGCAATCAGCGCCGCAGCGAACTTGCGGACCGTCATTTCATGTCTCCTTTTATATTTTTAGTGCGCGGCGATTATACTCAGCCCCTCCCGAAGCGCGTCCGTCCCAAGCGCATCGAAGCCCAAGCCCGATCCCGAAGCCAAATCGAAGAGACTCTTACCATGCTCGACGTATCACGCAAAGACCTCACTGCCGGGGTCGCAGGCAGCGGCACGATGGGCCGCGGAATCATCCAGGTGCTCGCGCAATGCGGCGTGCGCGTGCTGGTGTTCGACGCCAAGGCCGGCGCGGGCAAAACGGCCAAGGACTCGATCTCGGGGGCACTTGCCAAGCTCGTCGAGAAAGGGCGCGTCAAGCAAAAGGACATGGACGCGACACTCGCGCGCATCGAGGTGGTCGACGACCTCAAGGCTTTCGCGCCCTGCCACCTCGTGGTCGAGGCGATAGTGGAATTGCTCGACGTGAAGCGCAAGTTCTTCTCCGAGCTCGAGGCGATCGTCAATGAGGACTGCATCATCGCCTCCAACACGTCTTCGCTTTCGGTCACCGCGATGGCCGCGCACCTCGAGAAGCCCGGGCGAGTCGCGGGCTACCACTTCTTCAATCCCGTGCCGGTCATGAAGGTCGTCGAGGTGGTCGGCGGGGTGATGACCGAGCCGTGGGTCACCGAAGCGCTTACCGAACTCTCCAAGCGTTACGGCCACACGGCCGTCAACTGCCAGGACACGCCGGGCTTCATCGTCAACCACGCGGGCCGCGGGTTCGTGCCCGAATCGCTGCGCATCTACCAGGAAGGCATCGCCGAGCCGGCGGTGATCGACCGCATCCTCACCGACGCCGCGGGTTTCCGCCTCGGGCCGTTCGGGCTCATGGACCTCGTCGGCCTCGACATCGCGCATGGCGTGATGAAGTCGATGTACGAGCAGTACTACCAGGAGCCTCGCTACAAGCCTTCGTTCGTTGCGGACCCGCGCGTTGCCGCCGGGCTCCTCGGCCGCAAGACCGGCCGCGGCTGGTACGAATACAAGGACGGCGCGCTGGTGCCCGAGCCCGAATCGTCGGCGCCGCCCGCGCGGCCGACCTCGGTGTGGATCGCGCCGGATGCCCCCAGCCTCAAGGAAATGATCGGGCGGCTGAACGTGAAATCCGAATCCGGCGCCAAGCCTTCGCCGGATGCGCTGTGCCTCGTGGCCCCCATCGGCAAGGACGCGACGACCGCCGCGCTCGAGCACGGGCTGGATGCCGAGCGCACGGTGGCTGTCGACCCGCTCTTCGGTTTCACCAAGCGCCGCACGATCATGACCACGCCGGTCACCAAGTCGGCCTACCGTGCCATGGCGCACGGCCTGCTCGCCGCGGACGGCGTGCCGGTCTCGGTGATCAAGGATTCGCCCGGCTTCGTCGCGCAACGCGTCGTGGCGCATATCGTCAACGTCGGCTGCGACATCGCGCAGCAGAACATCGCCAGTCCCGAGGACCTCGATCGCGCGGTCGTGCTGGGCCTCGGCTATCCGCAGGGGCCGCTTGCGATGGGCGATGCGCTCGGCGCGGACAAGATCCTCGCGGTGCTCGAGGCGATGTACGACTTCTACAAGGAACCGCGTTACCGTCCGAGCCCCTGGCTCACTCGCCGGGCCAGGCTCGGCGTGTCCCTGTTGACCCCGGAGAACTGATCATGCTGAACGCTTATATCTACGACGGCCTGCGCACTCCCATCGGCCGCCATGCCGGCAAGCTCTCCTCGGTCCGGCCGGACGACCTCGCCGCGGGCGTGATCGCCGAAGTGGTGAAACGAAACGGCGTGAAGCCCGAACAGATCTCGGACGTGATCCTCGGCTGCGTGACGCAGGCCGGCGAAGACAGCCGCAACGTGGCGCGTTTCGCCACCCTCGCCTCCGGGCTGCCGCCTTCGGTGCCCGGCGTGACGGTGAACCGCCTGTGCGCCAGCGGCCTGCAGGCCACGATCGACGCGGCGCGCGCGATCACCTGCGGCGAAGGTGAGCTCTACATCGCGGGCGGCACCGAAAGCATGACCCGCGCGCCGTACATCATCGCCAAGCCCTCCTCGGCCTTCGGGCGCGACTCGAAGATGTACGACTCCACCATCGGGTCGCGCTTCACCAATCCGAAGGTTGCCAAGCAGTACGGCGACCACGCCATGCCGCAGACCGGCGACAACGTCGCCAAGGAGTTCGGCGTGACGCGCGAGAACGCGGACGAGTTCGCCCTCGAATCTCAATTGAAATACGCCAGGGCCGAAGCCGAGGGCTTCTACAAGGGCGAGATCCTCCCGCTTGCGTTGCCGGGCGGCAAGAAAGATGCGCCGCCCGTCATGGTGGACAAGGACGAGCATCCGCGCCGCGATTCGACGATGGAGTCGCTCGTCAAGTTGAAGCCCCTCTTCGAAGGCGGCGTGGTCACGGCCGGCAACGCCTCAGGCGTGAACGATGGGGCAGCAGCGCTGATCGTCGGCAGCAAGAAGTGGGGCGAAGCCAACGGCAAGAAGCCGATGGTGAAGATCCTCTCGGCCGCCTCAGCCGCGGTCGAGCCGCGCATCATGGGCGTGGGTCCGGCCTACGCGATTCCGCTCGCCCTCGAGCGCGCGGGACTCACGCTCGAGGACATGGACCTCATCGAGATCAACGAAGCCTTCGCCAGCCAGGTGCTCGCGTGCCTCGCGGTCATGAAGGTGGATTTCAAGGACCAGCGAGTGAACCCGAATGGCGGCGCGATCGCCATCGGCCACCCGCTGGGATGCTCGGGCGCGCGCCTCGCGATCACCGTGGCGCGGCAGCTGGAGCGCATGAATGGGCGTTATGCGGCCGTGTCCCTGTGTATTGGCGTCGGCCAGGGCCTCGCGATGATCATCGAAAGGCAGAAAGCCTAATACTGCCATTCTTGATTGGAAGCCCGCGCCCAGAGCGGGTCTCCAGTCAAATTGCTGCCATCAACCCATCCCGCCTCTCGAAGGTGAGCGGCTCTTTTCCTCGAGCGACTTGATGAGCCCGTCGATCCCCGAGCGCGCGACTTCCGAGGAAAAGGTCGAGCGATAGTTCGTGACGAGGCTGATGTTCTCGATCGTCACATCGACCACCTTCCAGCTCGCGCCCTGCTTCACCATGCGGTAGTCGATGGCGACGGGCGGCTTGCCGGACTCCTTCACCAGGGTCTTGACCAAGGCCTCGCCCTGCGCGACCGCGGCCGCCGGCACCGGCTTCACCTCCACGGTCTTGCCGCCCGCAGTCGTGCGGCTGAGCGCGGCCGTGTAGGTGTTGACGAGGAGCGAGCGAAACCCGTTCTCGAGCGACTGCTGCTGGGAGGGGCTCGCATCGCGCCAGCTCTTGCCGGCGGCCGTCTGCGTCATCCCGCGGAAGTCGAAGTGCGCCACGACTTTCTGCTCGGCGAGCGTGCGCAGTATCTGGGGGTCCTTGTTGTCCTTGATGATGGCGAGCACCTCGTCAACGACGGACTTGACGAGCATGTCCGGCGCTTCGGTTCCCGTGGCGGGGGTGGCCTGCGCGAACGCGGCCGACGAGAGGAATGCTGCGAGGAATGCGATGAGTCGTTTCATTTGGGGATTCCGTGCCTTAAGTCGAGTCCTGAAGGCGCGCAATTCGCATGCCAGAAGCGCGCGCTCCTGTAATCAGGAGGTTGCGCTGCGCGAGGCTCGGAGATGCGGCGCCCGCCGTGCAAAAATTACCGTGACTACGCCCAAGCTGCCCGCTTTTTGCAGTGCCACGGGCTAAAATCGCCCACCCTCGCCGCTGCCGGAGCCCCCGCATGAACGCCCCACTCAAGACCCCCAAGGCCCAATTCGTCTGGGACGACCCGCTGCTGCTCAACGACCAGCTCTCCGAGGACGAGCGCATGGTGCGCGAAGCGGCGGCCGCGTACTGCCAGGAGAAGCTGCAGCCGCGCGTGCTCGAGGCTTTCCGCAACGGCTCGACCGACCCGAAGATCTTCCGCGAGATGGGCGACCTCGGCCTGCTCGGCCCCACGATCCCGCCCGAATACGGCGGCCCGGGCCTGTCCTACGTCTGCTACGGGCTGATCGCGCGCGAGGTCGAGCGCGTCGACTCGGGCTATCGCTCGATGATGAGCGTGCAGAGTTCGCTCGTCATGGTGCCGATCTTCGAATTCGGCAGCGAGGCGCAGAAGAAGAAATACCTGCCCAAGCTCGCCACCGGCGAATACATCGGGTGTTTCGGCCTCACCGAGCCGAACCACGGCTCGGACCCCGGCAGCATGGTGACGCGCGCAAAGACGGTCCCCGGCGGCTACAGCCTCACCGGCGCCAAGATGTGGATCTCCAATTCGCCGATCGCCGACGTGTTCGTGGTCTGGGCCAAGACGGAAGACGGGCGCATCCGCGGATTCATCCTCGACAAGGGCATGCAAGGCCTCTCGGCCCCGCCGATCCACGGCAAGGTCGGATTGCGGGCCTCGATCACCGGCGAAATCGTGATGGATAGCGTCTTCGTGCCCGAAGAGAACCTCATGCCGAACGTCGAAGGGCTCAAAGGGCCGTTCACTTGCCTCAACTCCGCGCGCTATGGGATCGCGTGGGGCGCGCTGGGGGCCGCGGAAGATTGCTGGTTCCGCGCGCGCCAGTACGTCATGGACCGGCAGCAGTTCGGCCGGCCGCTCGCGGCGAACCAGCTGATCCAGAAGAAGCTGGCCGACATGCAGACCGAGATAACACTCGGATTGCAGGGGTGCCTGCGCCTCGGGCGCATGAAGGACGAGGGCACGGCCTCGGTCGAGATCACCTCCATCATGAAGAGGAACTCCTGCGGGAAATCGCTCGACATCGCGCGTACGGCCCGCGACATGCTGGGCGGCAACGGCATCTCGGACGAGTTCGGCATCGTGCGCCACATGGTCAACCTCGAGGTGGTGAACACCTACGAGGGCACGCACGACATCCACGCGCTGATCCTCGGCCGGGCGCAGACGGGCATCCAGGCTTTCAGCTAAGCGATGAGGAGGGGCTTCGCCGCGATCGCCCTGCTGCTGTGGGCGGCGCTTGCCGCGGCGCAAGGGCCCATGGGCACCAAGGGGCCCAACGGGGTTTTCCTCATCGCCAAACCGGAGCTGCTCGACCCCAATTTCGCGCGCACCGTGGTGCTGGTGACGCAGACCGAGGACTCCAGCACGGTCGGCGTCATCATCAACCGGCCAACGGTGCTCAAGCTCGCGGAATTCATGGCCGACCCGCGCATAGAGACCGCCAAGTACAAGGACCGGCTCTTCCTTGGCGGCCCCGTGATGCGCAACGCGCTGATCGCGGTGTTCCAGTCCGAGACGCGCCCCGAGGCGCCCGCCTTCCACGTACTGCGCAAGCTTTACATCACCCTGCACCCGGACAACGTTACCCGGCTGTTGTCCTCGGAGGACCGCCGCTATCGGCTCTACGCGGGGTTCTCGGGCTGGGCGCCGCGCCAGCTCGAAAGAGAGTTCGACCGGGAGGGGTGGTTCGTGCTGCCGGCCGATGAGGAAGTCCTGTTTCGCGCAAATACGGACGGCGTATGGGAGGAGATGATCCAGCGCGTTCGCGCTCTGAAGACGCGCGCCCCACTCCACGATGGTGCGCGCGGCATCGCGAAAACGGGGGCCATAAAATGCCCGTTTTCAAGTTAGCACGCCGCCGCCCAATGTCAAGAATTGCGATATACAATTCCTGAAACCGAATCGAGCAAGGGAGATTTCGAGAATGCCGTACCGCCACATCGCCGCCCTCCTCCTCGCTTTTCTCTGTTTGTGCGGCACTGCGAACGCCCAATCGGTGCAGGCGACCGACGAGGACACGTTGTTCCTCGTTGCGCACCCATCCTTCCGCGATGCGGGGTACTTCCACGCGGTCCTGATCGCCGCGCCGATCCCGAGCGGCGGGCATATCGGCGTGATCCTCAACCGGCCGACCAACCGGACGCTGGTCTCCTTCTTCCCCGAGCACGAGCCGTCCAAGAAAGTCGCCGAAACGGTGCGTTACGGCGGGCCTTTCTCGCCCGGCGCTCTGGTCGCGGTCGTCAGGTCTGAAACCAATCCGGGGACCGGCACGCTCAAGCTCATGAACAACCTCTACATCGCCTTCCGCGCGGCCACGATCGACAAGGTCATCGAGACCACGCCCAACGATGCCCGCTATTTCGTGGGCTATGTCGGCTGGCGTCCGGGCGAGCTCAAGCGCGAGATCGACCGCGGCCTGTGGGCCGTGGTAAACGCCGATCCCGACACCGTCTTCCAGAAAGACACCAGCGGGCTGTGGGAAGACATGCTGGCGCAGTCGCGCCGCATCTCCACGGAAGCGGGTGTGCCGCCGATCGCGTTGTCGGGGGACCGCGCCCTAGGAGTAACAAAGAAAAGGGGCCAGGCTCAAATGACCGGAATCGGTCATTTGAGCCTGGCCCCTTTTAATCAAGCCTTTGCGAACACCATCGAGCCGTTCTTCCATTCGACCTTGATGGTGTCCTTGGGCAGGAAACGCCCCTCGAGGATCGCCTTGGCGAGCGGATTCTCGATCTGCGACTGGATGGCCCGCTTGAGCGGCCGCGCGCCGTAGATCGGGTCGAAGCCCTCCTTGCCGAGCTCCTCTAGCGCGGCTTCGGAGATTTCAAAGCCGTAATCCATCTTCGCGAGGCGCTGCTTGAGGATCGCAAGCTGGATCGAGGCGATCGACTTGATCTGCGCTTCGCCCAGGCCGTGGAACACGACCACCTCGTCGATGCGGTTGATGAACTCGGGCCGGAAATGGGTCCTCACCTCGCCCATCACCGCTAGCTTGATCACGCCGTAGTCGCTGCCCTCCATCTGCTGGATCATGTGCGAGCCGAGGTTGGAGGTCATCACGATCACGGTGTTCTTGAAGTCGATCGTCCTGCCCTGCCCGTCCGTGAGGCGCCCGTCGTCGAGCACCTGCAGAAGCACGTTGAAAACGTCCGGATGTGCTTTCTCGACCTCGTCGAAAAGGATCACCGAGTAGGGCTTGCGCCGCACGGCCTCGGTCAGCGCTCCGCCCTCGTCGTAGCCGACATAGCCCGGCGGCGCGCCGAGCATGCGTGCGACCGAGTGCTTCTCCATGTACTCCGACATGTCGATGCGGATGAGGTGCTCCTGCGAATCGAACAGGAATGACGCGAGCGTCTTGCACAGCTCGGTCTTGCCCACGCCCGTGGGCCCCAGGAAGAGGAACGACCCGTACGGACGGTTCGGGTCCGAGAGGCCGGAGCGCGAGCGGCGGATCGCGTCCGACACGAGGCGCACCGCCTCGTCCTGCCCGATCACACGCTCGTGCAGCTTGTCTTCCATGTGCAAGAGCTTCTCGCGCTCGCCCTGCATCATCTTCGACACGGGGATGCCCGTGGCGCGTGACACGACCTCGGCGATCTCCTCGGTGCCGACCTGCGTGCGCAGCAGCTTCGCTTTCTGGTTGCCGGCTTCGCCCGACTCGGCGGTCTTGAGCTGCGCCTCGAGCGGCGGGATCTTGCCGTACTGGATCTCGGACATCGTCTGCCAGTCGCCCTTGCGGCGCGCCTCCTCCATCTGCTGGCGAAGCTTCTCGAGCTCTTCCTTGACGTGCTGGCTGCCTGCGACCTGCGCCTTCTCGGCCTTCCACACTTCATCGAGGTCGGAGAATTCCTTCTCGACGCGCTTCATCTCCTCTTCGATGAGGCCAAGGCGCTTCTTCGAGGATTCGTCCTTCTCCTTCTTCACCGCCTCGCGCTCGATGCGCAGCTGAATCAACCGCCGCTCGAGCTTGTCCATCGACTCGGGCTTCGAATCGATTTCCATCTTGATGCGGGAGGCCGCCTCGTCGATGAGGTCGATCGCCTTGTCGGGCAGGAAGCGGTCGGTGATATAGCGGTGCGAAAGCTCGGCCGCCGCTACGATGGCCGGGTCGGTGATCTCGACGCCATGATGGACTTCGTATTTCTCTTTCAAGCCGCGCAGGATCGCCACGGTGTCTTCCACCGACGGCTCGCCGACCAGCACTTTCTGGAAGCGGCGCTCGAGCGCGGCGTCCTTCTCGATGTACTTGCGGTACTCGTCCAGCGTGGTCGCGCCGACGCAATGCAGCTCGCCCCTCGCCAAGGCGGGTTTCAGCATGTTGCCGGCGTCCATGGCGCCCTCGGCCTTGCCGGCGCCGACCATGGTGTGGATCTCGTCGATGAAGACGATCGTCTGGCCCTCGTCCTGCGACAGCTCCTTGAGCACCGACTTGAGGCGCTCCTCGAACTCGCCGCGGTACTTGGCGCCCGCGAGCAAGGAGGCCATGTCGAGCGACAGCACGCGCTTGCCCTTGAGCGTCTCGGGCACTTCACCGTTGATGATGCGCTGCGCGAGGCCCTCGACGATGGCGGTCTTGCCCACGCCCGGCTCGCCGATGAGCACCGGGTTGTTCTTGGTGCGGCGCTGCAGGATCTGGATGCAGCGGCGGATCTCGTCGTCGCGGCCGATGACCGGGTCGAGCTTACCGATGCGGGCGCGCTCGGTGAGGTCCATGGTGTACTTCTTGAGGGCCTCGCGATTGCCTTCGTCTGCTTGTGATTGCACGTTCTGTCCTCCTCGCACGGCTTCGATGGCGGCTTCGAGCGCTTTCTTGCCGATGCCGGATTGCTTGAGCAGCTTACCGGTCTCGCCCTTGTCATCCGCCGCGGCAAGGAGCACCAGCTCGGAGGCGATGAACTGGTCGCCTCGCTTCTGCGCTTCCTTGTCGGCCACGTTGAGGAGCGTCGTGAGGTCGCGCGAGATCATGACCTCGCCGGGCGTGCCCTCGACCTTGGGCAGGCGCGAGGTCGCCTGCGCAAGCGATGTCTTCAGCGCCTGGGGGTTGGCCCCGGCGCGCTGCAGGATCGACGCGATCGAGCCGTCGGACTGCTCGAGCATGGCCGCGAGCAGGTGCTGGGGCTCGATGTACTGGTTGTCGTTGCCGAGGGCCGCGCTCTGCGCGTCGCCGAGGGCCTCCTGCAGTTTGGTGGTGAATTTTTCGATTCGCATTGCCTGGAATCCGTAAATGGTTCAGTCGGAAATGGGGCCGATGCGTCCCATTTCAACCGAAAAGGCCTTTCCCGGTTTTGACACGGATCAAGCGAGCGTGCGGTAGGTCAGGAAGCCCAGGAAGGTTGCGGCCAGCGAGCCGGTGAGGTGGGAGGCCGTATGCAGGAAGGCCACGCCGTACTGGGCCGCCATCAGCAGGTGGACGGACTCGGCCGAGAACGTGGAAAACGTCGTCAGCCCGCCGAGGAAGCCGGTGATGCAGAAGAGGCGCCACTCCGGCGCCACCGCCGGGCTGGCCGCAAAGTAGGCCACCGCGATCCCCACGAGGTAGCCGCCGACCAGGTTCGAAACCAGGGTGCCCATCGGCAGGGCCGGCATCATCGGGTTCAGCCACGCGGAGAGCATCCAGCGCAGCCACGCACCCAGCGCCGCGCCGATCCCGACCGCGACGAAGGCCATCGCGGTCATGCGAGGGCTTTCATTCTTTCCAGCGCCCCGCGGCTGCGTCGTCGGCCTCGCGCGCCTCGACCCAGCGCGCCCCGTCGGGCGTGTCTTCCTTCTTCCAGAAAGGCGCCTCGGTCTTGAGGAAATCCATGATGAACTCGCACGCGGCGAAAGCGTGGCCGCGATGCGAGCTCGCCACGACGACGAGGACGATCTGGTCCAGCGGCTCGAGGCGGCCGTGGCGATGGATCACGGTGCAGCCAAGGACCTCCCAGCGTCCGCAGGCCTGGTCGACGATGCCCTTGAGGGCTTTTTCGGTCATCCCTGGGTAATGCTCGAGCGTGAGGGTGGCGACCGCAGTTTTTCCTGCGTCACCCTCGTTGACGTCGCGGACCACGCCGATAAAGCTCGCGACCCCGCCGATCTTGGCATTGCCAGCGCGCACGGCTGCAATCTCGCGGCCGGCATCGAAATCCTCGAGCTGGACGCTGATGCGGATCGCGGCCTCCAACCTCAGCCCCCGGTGACCGGCGGGAAGAACGCGATTTCGTCGCCGGCCTTGATCGCCACCTGCTGGGTCTGCGTGCGCGCCACCATGTCCTGGTTGACGGCCATGCGCACCGGCCGGCCCTCGGCAAGCGCCGACTGCCAGTGGCCGCCGCGCGCGATCAGGTGCGCGCGCAATGCACCCAGCGTGACCGAGTCCGGGGGCAACTCGATGTCCTCCGAGCCGCACCCGAGCTGCTCGCGCAGGCTCGCGAAATAGAGCACTTTGACTTTCAACGGTAAAGCTCCGAAAACGAGAGGAACTTCACGCGATCGCCCCTGTGGATCGCCTGGTTGGCCGGGTTGTCGACGAGGCCGTCGGCCCATGCGGTCGAAGTCATGACCGCCGAATCCTGCGTGGGGTAGAGGTCCACGCCGCCCGCCGCATTCCATTTTACGCGCAGGAATTCGCGCCGAGCGTCGGGCTTGTCCCACGTGAAATCGGCGCGCGCATCGATGAACCGTGGCGCCACGTCGGCGATGCCCTGCGTCTTCAAAAGGAACGGGCGCACGAAGATCAGGAAAGTCACGAACGACGAAACGGGATTGCCGGGCAGCCCGATAAAGGCAGCGTTGCCGACCTTGCCGAATGCCAGCGGCCGGCCGGGCTTCATCGCGATCTTCCACATGAGCAGCGACCCTTCGGCCTCCACGGCGGGCTTTACATGGTCTTCCTCGCCGACGGAGACGCCACCCGAAGTGACGATGAGGTCGTTCTCCGCAGCAGCGCGGCGCAGTACTTCGCGCGTGGCGTCGAGCTTGTCCGGCACGATGCCGTAGTCGCGCACCTCGCAGCCGAAGAGCTTCGCCATGCCGTTGAGCGTGAAGCGATTGGAGTTGTAGATGCGCCCGGGCGGCAGCGGGTCCCCGGGCATCACGAGCTCATCGCCGGTGAAGAAGAGCGCGAGGCGCACCTTGCGGCGCACCGGCAGCGTCTTGATCCCCACCGAAGCCGCCAGGCCGGTGTCCTGCGGACGCAGCTTGATGCCCGCGGCCAGCACCGTACCGCCGGTTTTGATGTCGCTTCCGGCACGCCGGAGCCACTCCTCGGCGTGAGGCTTCTTCTTGATGACGACATGGTCGCCGTCGACGGCGCAGAACTCCTGCATCACCACCGCGTCGGCCCCGGCCGGGATCGGGGCGCCGGTGAAGATCCTCGCTGCGGTGCCGGGAGCCAGCGCTTCTCCGACCGAGCCCGCGGCAATGCGCTGCGCGACACGCAGACGCGTGTCGGACCCCGCGATGTCGGCCGTGCGCACCGCGTAGCCGTCCATTGCGCTGTTGTCCATCGGCGGCACGTCCATGGTCGAGGTCTGCTCGCGCGCAAGCACGCGGTCGGTCGCCTCGAGCGTGGAAACATCCTCGATCTCGGCCACCGGCTTCGCGCCGCCCACCAGCACTTCGAGCGCTTCGTCGACCGAGAGCAGCCCCTTGTTCACTTGAGGAGCCCGAGCACGGCGAAACGCGAGAAGAGCTGATCGATCAAGATCGTCTTGCCGCTGCCGGAATACCTCACGAGGCAGAAAATTAGCATCGCGACATTTTATCAGTGGCTCCCGTCGGCCATGAACGACTCACATCTTTGGGACACTCGCTGCGCGTGCGGCCGCCGCGCAGCGCCGCTCAACCCTTGTACTTGGTCACGCGCATGGCACTGATCGGCACCACGGGCCCGGTATAGTTGAGCGGAGATCGAATTGCTTTCCGCGGGGGGTCTTTTTCTCCAGAGCGCGCGTCAGCCGGACACCCTTGCCGTCCAGTTCGAGAATAACCCGCATGCCCGGTTTCAGACCTAGGGCCTTGCGCACAGCGGCCGGCAACACGATCCGGCCTTTCGTGGACATCGGCACGGTGCTCATGGGGACTCCCAAAAAATTTATACGGCAGCTATTTTCCGCCAGTGACGGCGAACGGACTAATTACATAACGCTCGACATACCCACGCGACATCGAGTCCCACCTTGCGGGCTCTTCTTCATCCGATGATGCGCCGTACCGCGTCTGCGGCGGTAACGATGGGGATGCCCTCATACTGGCCGCCCAAGCGGTGCAGGTGCTTATCGCCGGAGACAATCAGATCGGCCCGTCCGGCGAAGGCACAGGCGAGCACATGATCGTCATCGGGATCGTGCTCGATTACGCGCGGGACTTCCTGGGGCGCGACCATGGTGGCGAAGCGCCGCAGTTCTGCGACGATGTTCTGTGGCGTCAGGCCGGCCTGCTCCAAGCGCGTGATGAACTTTTCGCGCGAGAGCACATCGAGCAACTCGGCCAATAATGTTGCGCTGCTGCATAACTCGAAGACCTGCGTTCTTGCGCCATCGAGCAGACGGCGCGGCGGGCCGGCTGGCGAGATCACTCCGGACACCAGCGTATTCGTATCCAGCACCAGCCGCACAATCAGGCGCGGCGTGCGGCGCGATCCTGACGAGCAGCCTGAATCTCCGCCTCGATCTCCTCATCCGAGATCGGCGGCAGGTCCAAGGCATCGAGCCGGGCCAACGACTCGCCCAGACGCACGCCGGCAGCGGAGCGTTCCTCGCGGGCGGCGAGAAACTCCACGAAGTCCTTGACCTCCGCCAGGCGCTGCGGCGGGAGCTTCTGTAACTTCGCGATTAGTGCCGGTTCGATTGGTGTCATGTTCATCTCCAAGTGTCTAATCATACCCGCGCGACTCGAGCGAATTGCCTGCTTGCCAACCACTCCTCTCGGATCGGGCTTCCAAGTACACGACATACCACCCCTCCAGCAATCATATCCGCGCAACTACAGCCACCTTGCCCCGCCTACCCGAGCTAGAGGTATCCAAGAATGAATTCCGCTATCGCCCCGTCGTCATTCAGGTCGAGCAGCGGCAGTTTGGTTTCCACTCTTGCGTCGGCGGCGACGGGGTCGTCTTGCGGCTGCCGGATCAGCCCGAAAAAAACGAAGACTTTGATGGGGCAATTTTATCAGGCAGGCCAGAAACGCGTGATTTGATATCATGATATCGATTCGAACCGAGCGTGGAGACCAACCATGGCCCAAGTCGTCGTCCGTCACCTGGAAGAAGAGGTGAAAGCCCGCCTGAAACGGCGCGCCGAACGCAATGGCCGCAGCATGGAGGAGGAAGCCAGGCAGATCCTGCGCCATGCCCTCAGGCAGTCGGGCAGGCCCGCGGCCGGACTCGGCTCGCGCATCGCCGCGCGATTCGCGAAAGCCGGGTTGCCGGAGGACCTGCCGGAATTGCGAGGCCATTCCGCCCGCCCGGCCGACTACGACGGATGATCATCCTCGACACGAATGTCCTGTCGGCGCTGATGCGCGAGACGCCCGATGCCCCCGTTGTGGCGTGGCTGGATCGCCAGCCTGCGGAATCGATCTGGATCACGAGCCTGACGCTATTCGAAGCCCGCTTTGGCCTGGCCTCGCTGCCTGCCGGACGGCGCCGGCGGGCGCTCGAAGCCTCGTTCGAGCATCTGCTGAAAGAAGACCTCGAGAGCCGGGTCCTCGATTTCGACTCCGCCGCGGCGACGCAAGCCGCTTTGCTGGCCGCGGAAAGGCGAAAGCGCGGGCGGCCCGTGGACATGCGCGACACCCAGATCGCCGGCATCGCGCTTGCGCGAAGGGCCACCCTTGCGACCCGGAATGTGCGTCATTTCCGGGATCTGAAAGTACCTGTGGTCGATCCCTGGGTGATTCACAGAAACTAGGCAAGTCGCGATTCGGACTGGCGAGAGATCGAAGCGAAGTCGAAACGCGTTTCCTTGTTCATTTCAGCTTCAGGTATTGAAGGATGAATTCCGCAATCGCCCCATCGTCATTCAAGTCGAGCAGCGGCAAGCTGGTTTCGACGTTTGCGTCCGTGGCCACGGCCACGATGTTCGCGTCATTCGGGTGCAGCAAGGCCGCGTCGGTGCCGGCGCGATGCACTTCGAGCTTGGGAATCGCCTGGAACTTGAAGCCCTCGACGATCACGAGGTCGCACGGCGAGAAATGCCTGAGCTGCTCCTCGAACGAGGGCTCGGGCGTGCCGCGCAGCTCGTGCATGAGCACCCAGCGCTGCGAAGACGTCACCAGCACTTCGGAGGCGCCCGCATGGCGATGCCGGTAAGAGTCCTTGCCGGCCTTGTCCACATCGAAGGTGTGATGCGCGTGCTTGATGAGCGATACGCGCAGGCCCCGCTTGGTAAAACGCGGGATCAGCTTCTCGATCAGGGTCGTCTTGCCGCTGCCGGACCAGCCCGCAAAACCGAAGACTTTCATTCGGAAGGTGCCGGCTAGGGCTTCGCCACCGCCCAGTTGCCGCCTACGCCGTCGCCCGTCTTGTCGCCGGACTTCTTGTCCTTGACCCAGAGGTACAAGGGCTTGCCCTTATGGGCCCACTGCTTGCCACCGTCGTCGCGCGTAACGACGCTCCAGTCGCCGCTTGCCTTGTCCGATGCCGAAGCCATCAGCGGCGGCCAGTTGGTGGCGCAGGTCCCGTTGCAAACGCTCTTGCCCTTCGAATCCTTGTGATACGTGTAAAGCGTCATGCCGGCGCTGTTGGTGAACACGCCGTCCTTGACGGTGGCCTGCCCAAATCCCGGCGACGCGTAAGCGGCGAACAGGCTGGCGGTGACTGCCAGCAGCATGCGAATCTTCATGTGAATCTCCTGGTCACTTTGAAATTGCGAACAAAAATCCGGCAATGTCAGCTTCTTCTGCACCCACTCCACGATCATACGCGGAGCTTCTACATGGCATGGGAAGAGCGAGTCGTTTTACATCCATTTTTCTAGTGATATAGTTGTTTCCATGCCCGCCGCCCCGAAATGCCAGCCAGCCCTCGCCGAAGAACGCGCCGCTGCGATGCTCGCCGCCCTCGGCAGCGCCGTGAGACTCAAGGTGTTCCGCCTGCTGCTTCGCGCCGGCATCGAGGGCATCAGCGTCAGCGCCTTGCGGCGCTCCTCGAACATTCCCGCGTCCACGCTCAACCATCACCTGGCCGCGTTGGTCGGTGCCGGCCTCGTGGCGCAGGTGCGTATCGGGCGCGAACTGATCTGCCGCGCCGAATACTCGGACATCCAGCGATTGAGCGCCTTCCTGCTGCGGGAATGCTGCGCCGATGCTCCCGCGAGCGTGATCAGGATGCTCGGGGTCGGGATCTGAAAATTTTTTGCCTGCCAGGCGTGCTGCGCCCCATGAGATGAAGCCGGGCGAAGGCCGGGTCATCGCTATGCTCGGCACGTCGCAAACGCTCGCCTGGGCGTCGAGCTATTACCTTGCGGCCATCCTCGCCAACCCGATCGCCGCTGAGCTTGGGCTGGGCACCGCGTGGGTCTTCGTCGCCTTCTCGAGTGGACTGCTCGCCGCCGGATTCCTCGGGCCCGTTTCAGGAAAGCTGATCGACCGCCACGGCGGCCACCGTGTGCTGCCCGGATCGAACCTTCTTTTCGCCACCGCGTTAGCTTCGATCGGGCTGGCAAGCGGCCCCGTGTCGCTGATTGCCGCATGGACGCTTTTGGGCGTCGCCATGAGTTGCGGCCTGTACGAATCGGCCTTCTCCACGCTCGCCCGCATCTATGGGACGGACGCACGCCGCGCCATCACCGGCATCACGCTCATTGCAGGCTTCGCCAGCACAATCGGCTGGCCGCTGACGGCGTGGTACGAGGCGAGCTTCGGGTGGCGGACCGCGTGCTATCTCTGGGCGGCGACACACTTGGTGATTTGCCTCCCGCTAAACGTGCTCCTTCCTGCAGGCAAGCATGCCGCCCCGGCTGCTTCCGGCGCGCCGGCACCGATCCCAGACCGACGCCAGCGATGGGTGATGGCGGGATTGGCTTTCGTCTTCGCGGCCACGTGGTTCGGAAGTACTGCGATGGCCGCGCATCTTCCGCGCGTGCTCCAGGAGGCCGGCGCGACTCTCCCGGCCGCTGTCGCCGCCGCCGCCCTGATCGGGCCCGCGCAGGTCGCAGCGCGCGCGATGGAGTTCTGGTTCCTGCGGCGTGTGTCGCCGCTGGTCTCGGCACAGGTCGCCTCGCTCGCCCACCCGGTCGGGGTGGGCGTCCTGCTCGCAGCCGGCGCGCCCGCTGCGCCCGTCTTCACCGTCATGCACGGCGCGGGCAATGGCGTGATGACCATAGCCAACGGGACGCTCCCGCTGCACTTGTTCGGCGCTGGGGGTTACGGGCTGCGGCAGGGCCTGTTGATGTTGCCCGCCCGCCTCTTGCAGTCCGCGGCGCCTTTCCTGTTCGACATCCTCTTGTCGCGGTTCGGCATGGCGGCGCTGGGCTTCACCGGGGCATTGGGCATCGCTTCGTTCGTCGTCCTTTCGCTTATTCGCACGCGAAGTTCGGGTAGACTTCCGCAGCGGCCGACGGGCCGTTGACTTATCTCTGGAGGTTCCATGTCTAAAGTAATGAAGATCGCTGTGGCTGTCGGACTGAGCCTGGTGGCGACTGCTGCTGCCGCAGCCTGCTGCTGCTGCTGATTCGCTCGCTCCAAAATGAAGCCCGGGTTTCGACCCGGGCTTTTTTTTGCGGCAGTCCGCCTCATGTTCCGTTCCGGCTTCTGCGTACCGCTTCGCGGACTACAAGGTCAAGGCCATTGACCTGCTGGAGCGCGTCACTACGGTATCAGTGGAAACGCAGGGCATCATTTCTGTGATGCGGAAAGCGGAGCGCTAATGCTGCCATTTTTTACCAAAACCCCGCGCCAGCATTGAGTTCCCGGTCGAAATACTGCCAACCGTCGATGAAGCCATGCGCTTCCACGTCACGAGCGAAAAGCAATCGGCGAGGCGATGCCCCGCGCGCACCTCACGAGCGGCCCGCGGCCGCGGTCACTTCGCGTTCGGAAAGAACAGCTGCTCGCCGCCGATCTTGAAATCGGCGATGGCCTTCTGCCCTTCCGGCGAGATGACCCACGCGATGAACTCGTTTCCCAGGTCACGCTTCACATGCGAGTGCTTCGCGGGATTCACCAGCATGATCCCGTACTGGTTGAAGAGCTTGTTGTCGCCCTCGACCAGGATCACGAGGTCCCCGCGGTTCTTGAAGGAAAGCCAGGTCCCGCGGTCGGCCACGATGTAGCCGTTCATGCCCGAGGCGGTATTCAGCGCAGGCCCCATGCCGGAGCCGGTTTCCTTGTACCAGGGCCCCTTGTCCTTCGCGATGTCCACGCCGGCCATCTGCCAAAGGCGGATCTCGGCCGCGTGCGTGCCGCTCTTGTCGGCGCGCGACACGAAAGGCTGCTGCGCGGCCTTGACCTTCTGCAGGCCGCCCACGACATCCTTGCCGCCTGCCTTCGCCGGGTCGGACTTCGGCCCCACGATGACGAAGTCGTTGTACATGACCTGGTGGTAGTTGACGCCCCAGCCCTCGTCGATGAACTTCTTCTCGGCCACGGGGTCGTGCACGAACACGACGTCCGCGTCGCCCCTGCGTCCCAGGTCGAGCGCCTGCCCCGTGCCAACTGCCACGACGCGCACCTCGAGGCCGGTTTTTTTCGTGTACGCGGGCAGCAGGTGCTTGAACAGGCCCGACTGCTCGGTCGAGGTCGTCGAGGCCACGGTGATGAAGCGCGGCTGCGCCTGGGCATTTTCGATTCCAGCCGCTGCAAGCACCGCGAACAGCAGATTGGAAACGATCCTCCTCATGCCCATGGAGATTCCCCTTTGATGAATGCCGCCGCCTCGGGCGACCGGGGCTGGGCGAAGAATTCGTCGATCGGCGAGAGCTCGGCGATGCGCCCTTCGTGCACGAACAGGACTTCGTCGCCCAGGCGGCGTGCCTGGCCGAGATTGTGCGTTGCCATGACGATCTTCGTGCCTGCCGCATCGAAAGCCCGGATGACGCTCTCGATCTCGCGCGTGGCCCGCGGATCGAGGCTGGCGGTGGGCTCGTCGAGGAACAGCACTTCGGGATGCAGGGCCCAGGCGCGCGCCAGTGCAAGGCGCTGCTGCTCGCCGCCTGAGAGCACGCGCGCGGGCCGGTGGGCGAGGCTCGCGAGCCCGACGCTGTCGAGCGCTTCCCAGGCGAGCGTCTCGCGCTCGGGCTTGCGCACCTCGGCCAGCGCGAGCGCGTAGACGATATTCGCGAATGCCGAACGCCTCAGCATGACCGGCCGCTGGAACACCATCGCCTGCAGCCGAGCTGCGCGCGCGGCGTTCAGCCCGAGCCAGGTCACGCTGCCGCCGCTTGGCGCGAGCAGGCCGTGCATGAGGCGCATGAGCACGCTCTTGCCCGCCCCGTTGGCGCCCAGCACGATGGTGCTCGGACCCTGCGCGAGTTCGACCGACACGCGGTCGATGATCGTGCGTCCGCCCGCCGCGAAGGACACGTCCGTAAGCCGCAGCGGCAGGATTCTGCTCATCCGTACCTCCTGCGCGCGGCTTCCTTGACCAGGTGGGCGCCGGCATTCAGGGCCAGCACAAGGGTGATCAGCACCAACCCGAGCGACAGCGCCAGCGCGAGGTCGCCCTTGGAAGTCTCGAGCGCGATCGTGGTCGTCATCACACGCGTGACGCCATCGATGTTGCCGCCGACGATCATGACTGCGCCAACCTCGGCAAGCGCGCGCCCCATGCCAGCGAGTACTGCAGTAACCAGCGAGTAACGGATGTCCCACACGAGCGTGAGCGCCGCGCCGAAGCCGCTCGCGCCCAGGGACCTCAGCTGCTCCTCGTACTCGACCCAGGCGTCCTCGACGGCCTGGCGAGAGAGCGCTGCGATGATCGGCGCGATCAGGATGGTCTGGGCGATCACCATCGCGCCCGGCGTGAAGAGAAGGCCGAGCGAACCCAGTGGCCCGGCACGCGAAAGCAGCACGTACACCACCAGTCCGACAACCACCGGCGGCAGGCCCATCGACGCATTGAGCAGGACAATCAGGACCTGGCGCCCCTTGAATCGCCCGACGGCAATCGCCGCGCCCAGCGGCAGGCCGATCAGCGATGCCAGCGCCACTGCGGCGAGGCTGATGCCCAGGCTCAGCAGAACGATCTGCGCGAGCGCCGGATCGCCCGACAGGATCAGTGCGAGGGCGCCGGCGAACGCGTCGTGCAACGTATTCATGAGGGGAACAACTTGGGAAGCATCGTGGCGGCGCCGGCCGGCATCTCGTTGGAATCCCGGATGCTACGCGAACGGCGCGCGCATCAGATATGCAAGAATGCTCATGAGAGGAATCCAGAAGACGATGGCCGCCCGGGGTGCCGGAGCGATATTCGCCACCAAGGAGAACTGGCAATGGCCCCCGTCGCAAGAATGCTGCTCGCCGCCTTCTGCCTCGCGCTTGCCGCGCCGGCTGCGGCGGAAAAGATCACGATCGCAGCCGCCTCCGATCTCAAGTTCGCGATGGACGAGATCGTCGCGGATTTCCGCAAGGCCAATCGCGCCGATACGGTCGAAGTCATCTACGGGTCTTCTGGCAAGTTTCACACACAGATCCAGCAGGGCGCGCCCTACGATCTCTACTTCTCGGCGGACATCGGATACCCACGCGAACTGGCAACGGGCGGCTTCGCGGCCTCGGAAGTGAAGCGCTACGCGTTCGGGAGGATCGTCCTTTGGAGCGCAACGATGGATGCGTCCAAAATGACCCTGGCGAGCCTTGCCGACCCGAAGATCACCCGCATTGCGATAGCCAACCCACGGCACGCGCCCTATGGCAAACGCGCGCAGGAGGCGCTGCGTGCCTCGGGTCTGTGGGATAAAGTCGAGCCCAGGCTCGTCTACGGCGAAAGCATTTCGCATGCCGCCCAGTTCGTCCAGACAGGCGCCGCGCAGGTCGGGATCATCGCCCTGTCGCTCGCGCTGAACGCGGGGCTCGCCGGCAAGGGCGGCTACTGGCTGATCCCGGACAAGCTGCACGAGCCGCTCGAACAGGGCTACATCATCACCAAGAGGGCAGCGGCCAATCCACTCGCAAAAAAATTCGACGCGTACATGGGAAGTGCGCAGACGCGAGCGACCATGGTCAAATATGGTTTCGAACTGCCCGGAGAAGCCGCCAGGCGATAGGGGGCGCAAGGGTTTGGAGAATTTTTCCCAAGGGGAGCGTACTGTTGAGTGATGCAGACATGCAGGCCATCTGGCTGACGGTACGCCTCGCGGGCATCGTCACGCTGATCCTGCTCGTCGTGGGGACGCCGATTGCCTGGGGCCTGGCCCGCACGCGCGCATGGTGGAAGGTTCCGGTAGGCGCAGTAGTGGCGTTGCCCCTCGTGCTGCCGCCTTCGGTGCTGGGCTTCTATCTCCTGCTTGCAATGGGTCCCCAGGGGCCGGTCGGCAGGCTCACCGAAGCTCTCGGCGTTGGTGCGCTGCCGTTCACTTTCTGGGGCTTGGTCATCGCCTCGGTGTTCTACTCGCTTCCATTCATGGTCCAGCCGCTGCAGACCGCGTTCGAATCGATCGGCGAGCGTCCGCTGGAAGTGGCAGCAACGCTCAGGGCCTCGCCTGTAGACGCATTTTTCACCGTTGCGGTGCCCCTGGCCTTGCCCGGTTTCATCACGGCTTCGATTCTCACCTTCGCGCATACGGTTGGAGAGTTCGGCGTCGTGCTCATGATCGGCGGCAACGTGCCCGGCGTTACCAGGGTGGCCTCGGTGCAGATCTATGACCATGTCGAAGCGCTCGACTACCTTCAGGCGCACAAGCTCTCCCTCGTAATGCTGCTTTTTTCCTTCATTGTGTTGCTGGCCCTGTATTGGTGGCGGCCCGCCGCTCGCCGGGTGGGTTGAGCTTGGAAGGGATCGCCGCTCGATTCAAGCTCGGCTGGGCTGGATTCACGCTGGAGGTCGACCTGAGCATCCCGGGGCGCGGCGTGACCGTGCTCTTCGGGCGTTCGGGCTCCGGCAAGACGACCCTGCTCCGGTGCATTGCCGGTCTCGAGCGCGCTTCCCAAGGTCGTTTGGTGGTCAATGGAGAGGTCTGGCAGGACGAGGGCCGGTGGCTGCCGACGCACGAACGCCCGATCGGATACGTCTTCCAGGAGGCGAGCCTGTTCCCGCATCTCTCGGTGATGGGCAACCTCCGGTACGGGCTACGCCGCGCCCACCCCTCCGGCGAGATCAGCCTCGACCACGCAATCGACCTCCTCGGCATACGTCATCTTCTCGAGCGCAAGCCCGACCGGTTGTCAGGCGGGGAGCGTCAGCGGGTGGGGATCGCGCGCGCCCTCGCAGTCAGCCCCCGCCTGCTGCTCATGGACGAGCCGCTGGCCTCGCTCGACTCGGCGCGCAAGAGCGAAATCCTGCGCTACATCGAGAGGCTTCGCGAAGAGGTGAAGATCCCGATCATCTATGTGAGCCACGCCATCGACGAGGTCACCCGGCTGGCCGACACGCTCGTCCTGATTTCGGAAGGGCGCGTCACAAGCGTGGGGAGCGTGCCCGAATTGACCTCGCGCCTCGACCTCAGGAGCCAGATCGGCCGTTTCGAAGGCGGCGCGATCATCGACGCACGCGTGCTTTCACAGGACCTCGCCACGGGCATCGCAAAGCTCCAGTTCGCGGGCGGCGAATTGCTGACGACCGATCTCGATGCCCTGGCGGGCGAGCACGTGCGCGTGCGCATCCGCGCGCGCGATGTGTCGATCGCGCTGGACTGCCCGAAGAACATCAGCGTCCTCAACTGCCTGCCGGGGGTGGTGGCCGAGATCGGGCAGGACGGAAAATCGAGCGCCGACGTAAAGATCGACGTCGGCGGCACTTCGATCATCGCGCGCATCACGCGGCATTCGATCGGCACGCTGCGTCTGGCACCCGGCGTGCGGGTGTTCGCGCTGATCAAGGCGGTGTCCCTCGATCGCCACAGCGTCGGATTTTCATGATCGGAACAATGTACTTGTACCAGTACACGAACTCCCCGGAGAGCCGCGCTGGCAGTTGATGAGAGAAAGTGAAAGTCGAACTTTCATGGATTACCGGGCGCGGACGCTTGACAGCCTCGCCCCGCCGGACGGATGATCGCGCTCACGGGGGAAAGCAGACTCCCCGCCTTTCAAAGACGACCGCGTCCAAGCTCTGCATGACCTCTTAGGACAGAGCCATGGACGCCCCTATCCGCAGTACCGAACTTGCCCAAGCGCTGAAGACCGCGCATCCGCCGCTGGTCATCGATGTGCGCCGAGCGCCGGCGTTTGGAGAATCGCGCGAGATGATCGACGGCGCTTTGCGCCGCGACCCCGACCGCATTGCCGAGTGGGCCACCACACTTCCCGCAGCCGAAAAAGTCGTTGTGTATTGCGTGCACGGACATGCCGTGAGCCAGGGCGCCGCCGAAGCCCTTAATGCCACAGGACGCGAGGCGCGATTTCTCGAAGGCGGCATCGTGCACTGGAAGGAAAACAGCCTCCCCCTGCGCGCCAAGCCAGCGGGCCCCTCCACCCGCTGGATAACTCGGGAGCGGCCAAAGATCGACCGGATTGCCTGTCCGTGGCTCATCCGGCGCTTTGTCGATCCGGGAGCCGAGTTCCTCTACGTGCCGCGGGACCGCGTCAAGGAGATTGCGGTGGAAAAAGACTCCGTGCCCTACGACATTCCGGACGTCGAGTTCTCGCATGAGGGCGACCGTTGCAGTTTCGATGCGTTCGTGCGCGTCTATCGACTGCGGGATCCGGCGCTGCTCCAGCTCGCGACCATCGTGCGGGCCGCGGACACGGGCAAGTTAGAGCTTGCACCGCAGGCGCCAGGGTTGCTCGCACTCTCGCTGGGGCTTTCGCGCTTGTTCGCTGACGACCACGCCATGCTCGCGCAGGGCATGGTCATGTATGACGCGCTGTACGCATGGTGCGCGTCGGACAAACAGGAGACGCACACCTGGAATCCGGACCTTTACAAATGACCGAAACGCCGCCTGCGGCAGTACCTTTCCGCGAAGCCTTCCGGTTCTGGCTCAAGCTCGGGTTCATCTCGTTCGGGGGGCCGGCCGGGCAGATCTCGATCATGCACCAGGAGCTCGTCGAGCGGCGGCGCTGGATTTCCGAGGGCCGCTTCCTGCATGCGCTCAACTACTGCATGTTGCTGCCGGGTCCCGAGGCCCAGCAACTCGCGACGTATATCGGCTGGCTCATGCACCGCACCTGGGGCGGCATCGTCGCCGGCGGCCTCTTCGTGCTGCCCTCGCTCTTCATCCTCATCGCGCTTTCGTACATCTACATGGCCTACGGGACCGTGCCCGCGGTCGCGGGGCTGCTCTATGGCATCAAGCCCGCGGTCGTCGCGATCGTGCTCGCGGCCGCGTGGCGCATTGGCCAGCGCGCGCTCAAGCATCCTGCCCTGTGGGCGATCAGCGTCGCGGCGTTCGTCGCGATCTACGCCTTCTCGCTGCCCTTTCCGGTCATCGTCATCGGGGCCGGCCTGATCGGGGCGCTCGGCGGGCGATTCGCGCCCCACGTCTTCGCGATGGGCGGCGGTCACGGCTCCGCGCAGAAGCATTACGGCCCGGCGCTGATCGACGACGACACTCCGACACCCGCGCATGCGAAGTACAAACTGTCACGTGTCGCCATATTTGCAGTAGCAGGGCTGGCGCTGTGGGGCTTCACCATGTTCGCGCTGGTCGCCGTCAACGGCTGGGACAGCACGCTCGCGAAGATGGGTGTCTTCTTCACCAAGGCGGCGCTGCTGACCTTCGGCGGCGCGTACGCAGTGCTCCCGTACGTGTACCAGGGCGCGGTGGAGAACTACCAGTGGCTGAGCGCGGCGCAGATGATCGACGGCCTCGCGCTCGGCGAGACCACGCCCGGCCCGCTCATCATGGTCGTGGCCTTCGTCGGTTTCGTCGGCGGGTGGAACGGGGAGATCCTCGGGCCAGGCAGCCTCTTTCTCGCGGGCGCGGCGGCTGCGGCCGTGGTCACGTGGTTCACTTTCCTCCCCTCGTTCGTCTTCATCCTCGTCGGCGGCCCGATGGTGGAAGCCACGCACGGCGACCTCAAGTTCACCGCGCCGCTCACCGGCATCACCGCGGCGGTGGTCGGCGTGATCGTGAGCCTCGCACTCTTTTTCGCGGGCCACGTGTTCTGGCCCGAGGCCGCGAACGGCCGATTCGACCCTGGCACCGCAGGCCGCTTCGACTGGATCGCTGCGTTGGGCGCGGCGGCCGCGCTGGTCGCCATCGTGCGCTACAAAGTCGGGATCATCCCGCTGATCGGCGCCGCGGCAGCGATTGGCCTGGTGCTGAGGCTCACGGGCGTCGCGTAAAATCGAACAAAGGAGAACACCATGCCCGCATACCTGATTGCCGAAGTCGATGTCGCCGACACCGCGGCCTACGAGGAATACAAGAAGCTCACTCCCGGCGCCGTGGCCGCATACGGCGGAAAATTCATCGTGCGCGGCGGCACGGTGGACAGCAAGGAAGGCGGCTGGAAGCCGGCGCGCCTGGTCGTGGTGGAGTTTGCCTCGATGGAGCAGGCGCGCAAGTTCTACGATTCGCCGGAATACGCGCCGGCGCTTGCGATTCGCCTCAAGGCAGCAAAATCGCGGCTCGTCCTTGTGGAAGGAGCTTAACTTCAAGGCGTAATCGCCGCGAACGAACCCCGATCTCCCGACTTTGTGAAATCTCCGGTTTGCGCGAACGCGCAAACCTGTAGATTTCACAAAGTCGGGAGATCGGGTAGTTCAAAAATCAGATTACCCCGCGGTAATCACCGCGCAAGCGCTGCGCGCACCGGCATTGCCGGTAGGCTGCGTCTTGTAGTCGTCCGGCTGCGCATGGACGATGAGGCCTTTTCCCACGACGCTGGCGGGACCCGCGGCCACCGTGATCACGTCGAGGTCGACCGTCACGCTTGCGTTGCCCGAAGCATCCGAGCGCAGGCTCGGCAGGTCGCCCGCGTGGCGCTCCATCGTGCCCGCATGCGCATGCGGCTTGCCGAAGGGATTGAAGTGGCCCTTGGTGCTCATGCCGTCGCCCGAACTGCAGTCGCCGGCCTCGTGGACATGGAAACCGAATTCGCCGTTGGGCCGCAGGCCGCTCACGTTGGCCGTGACGCGCACCTTGTCGCCGACCTGCACGAAGCTTGCGGTGCCGCGCACGGTGCTGCCCGTAGTCGGCGAGAGGTTCGCGGTTGCGCGTGGGGCGTTGTCCGGGAGGGTCTGGCAACCGGCCGCGAAGGCCAGTGCAACGCAGCCGAGGATGGGGGCGCGCATCGGATTACTTCTTCTTCGCGGCGGGAGCGGTCTTGGCATCGGCCTTGGCGGCCTTGCCCTTGTAATGCGCAACCGACTTGTCCTGCGCCTTGGCAAGCTGCTCGGATTCCTTGGCGGCCGAAGCCTTGTCCTTGGTGGCCTTCTCGGCCTTTTGCTCTTCGGTCATCGGCGGCGGGGCCGGCAGCTTTGCGAACGCGGATCCGGCAATGGCCCCGGCAGCGAGGCAGGCGATCAGTCTTTTCATCATGGTCTGCGGTCTCCTCAGGGAGCCGGATGCGGCTGGACGGTGGCGGGTGCGCGATCTTCGCCGGTCCTCACCTTGCCCGACTTGATGTCGTTGTACCAGAGCTCGTGGTGCTCTTTCGCCCAGGTCTCGTCGACGTGGCCGTGACGCATGCCGTCGTACGCGCCCTGCATGCCTACGGTGCCGAGGTAGATGTGCGCGAACGACATGGCGATGAAGATCACGCCCGCGACCGCGTGGACGATATGCGCCTGCTGCATGGTTGCGCGCACCTGGTCGAAATTGGGGAAGAGCAGGATCAGGCCCGAGATGCTCATGATCGTGCCGAGAACCACGACTCCGGCCCAGAACCAGCCTTTCTCACCAGCGTTGAAGCGGCCCGAGGGCACGTGCTTGCCCGAGAGCAGCCCGCCGAAGGAGGCGAGCCACTTGAAGTCGACGGCCGCCGGGAAGTTGTGGCGCACGTAGATCAGCGCGAACAAGACGATGCTCAGGATGAAGAGCGGCCCCACGAAGTTGTGCAGGTTCTTCATCAGCAGCGAGAGCCACGCGAAGAGCGTGTAACCGATCACCGGCAGCAGGATGTGCTTGCCGAAGAGCAGCACCAGGCCGGAGATGCCGAGGATCGAGAAGCTGATCGCCATCGTCCAGTGCGCCCAGCGCTCGATCATGTTGAAGCGCAGGATCATGCGGCCCGTCGTCGGCTCGTGCAGCTTGATCGGGCCCTTCCACAGGTAGAACGCACCGAGCACGATGAGCGCAATCACCACCAGCCAGCCGCCGTAGACCGTGATCGGGCCGTTGCGGTACTTGCGCCAGGCTTCGCCGGCGGTCGACATCGTGTCCTGGCCGAAGAACTTGGCCTGCGGCTGGATGAGGATGCCGGTTTCGGGCCCCTTGATGCTCGTGTAGTTGGCTTCGCCGGACCGCACTTCGCGCCATACCGGCGCATTGTTGCCGGGCTGCACGGCTTGCCTCGTTGCCTGCGTGTCATCCGGCGACGGCGCTGGCGTTGCGACTGCGGGGGCGGCGGTTGCCGCGGCCGACGCTGCGACTGCGGGCGCGACGGGTACCGCTGCGGGTACAGGATTTGCGGGCTGGGCCATTGTGCCGGCCGACACGGCCGCGCACAGCACTGCGGCCAGGCTGGCGAGCCAGGAACGCGTCTTCATCTTCGGTCTCCTCGGGGCTGCGGCAGTTGCGGACCTACTGCCCGATCCGCTTGTATTCGTTCTGGCCGTCGGTGCGCGTCTTGATCTGAGCTTCCCAGCTCGTGCGGTCGCCCTTGGTCCACTTGGCGTCGTAAGCGCCGGCCGCCAGCGGCGAATTCTCCCAGGACTTGCCGTCCGGCTTGCCCTGGTACTTGCCTTGCTTCTGGCCGGTGCTGGCCTGCTCGACTTCCATGCAGGCCGAAGATCCGAACGCGAATGCAACCGCGATCAGGATGGCGCGCGCCCTCATGACTTGCCCGCCGGTGCGGCGGCGCCAGACTTGCCCTGGCCGTACGCCGTGCCCCAGCCCCAGACCTCCGAGCCCTTGCCTCGCGTAGTGACGCGCTGGCGGTAGATGTCGGCAATCACGTCGCCGTCGCCGCCGAGCAGCGCCTTGGTCGAGCACATCTCGGCGCAGGCCGGGAGCTTGCCCTCGGCAAGCCTGTTTCGGCCGTACTTCTTGAATTCCGCTTCCGAGCGGTCGATCTCCGGGCCGCCGGCGCAGAACGTGCACTTGTCCATTTTGCCGCGCAGGCCGAAGGCGCCCGCCTGCGGGAACTGCGGCGCGCCGAACGGGCAGGCGTAGAAGCAGTAGCCGCAGCCGATGCACAGGTCCTTGTCGTGCAGGACCACGCCGTCATCGGTGCGATAGAAGCAATCGACCGGGCAAACGGCGGCGCAGGGCGCGTCCGAGCAATGCATGCAGGCCACCGAGATCGATTTCTCGGCCCCGATCACGCCGTCGTTGATGGTGACCACGCGGCGCCGGTTCACGCCCCAGGGGACTTCGTGCTCCTGCTTGCACGCGGTGACACAGCCGTTGCACTCGATGCAGCGCTCGGCGTCGCAGAGGAATTTCATTCTCGCCATCTCAACCTCCTCAATTATTCTCTTCGTGCTTTGGGGGGTACGGGGGGAGCGCGAGCAACCCCCTGTTCCCTTCCTATGCCTTGGCCACTTGGCAAAGCGTGGTCTTGGTTTCCTGCATCATCGTGACCGAGTCGTATCCGTACGTCGTCGCGGTATTCACCGCCTCGCCGCGCACGATCGGCGCCGCGCCCTCCGGGTAGTACGCCAGCATGTCCTGGCCCTGCCACCAGCCCGAGAAGTGGAACGGGATGAAGCAGGTGTCGGGACCCACCCTTTCGGTGACCTGCGCCTTGACCTTGAGCTTGGCGCCCGACGGGGAGGTCACCCACACGTATTCGCCGTTGCGCACGCCGCGGTCTGCCGCTGCCTTCGGGTTGATCTCCACGAAGTTGTCCTGCTGCAGCTCGGCCAGCCACGGGTTGGAGCGCGTCTCCTCGCCGCCGCCCTCGTACTCCACCAGCCGGCCGCTGGTGAGAATCAGCGGGAACTGCTTGCCGACGTCCTTGTTCTTCTGCTGCACCGACTTGAACAGGGTCGGCAGCCGCCAGAAAGCCTTCTTGTCGTCGTGGGTCGGGTACTTGTCGACCAAGTCCGCCCGCGGGCTGTACAGCGGCTCGCGGTGCAGGGGCACGCCGTCGGGGAAGTTCCACACCACCGCGCGCGCCTTTGCATTGCCCCAGGGATGGCAGCCATGCTTCATCGCGACGCGCTGGATGCCGCCGGAGAGGTCGGTCTTCCAGTTCTTGCCCTCGGCCTCGGCCCTCTCGGCCTCGGTGAGGTCCTCCCACCAGCCGAGCTTCTTCAAGAGCACATGGTCGAACTCGGGGAAGCCCGTGGTGATCTCGGCGCCCTTCGAGTGCGAACCGTCCTCGGCCAGCAGGTTGACGCCGTCTTTTTCCACGCCGAAGTTCGCGCGGAAGTTGCCGCCGCCCTCCATCATGGTCTTGGAAGTGTCGTAGAGGTTGGGCGACCCCGGGTGCTTGAGCGCTGCATTGCCATAGCACGGCCACGGCAGGCCGAAGTAATCGCCGGTCAGGTCGTAGCCGGTTTCCTTGTCGACGCCGCCCTTGGCGCGCAGCGTTTTCACGTCGAACACATGCATGTTGCGCATGTGGGCCTTGAGGCGCTCGGGCGACTGGCCGGTGTAGCCGATGGTCCACGCGCCCTTGTTGATCTCGCGCAGCGTGTCTTCCATCTCGGGCTCGTCCATGCCGCCCTTGCCCTTCACCAGCTTGATGTTCTGCTTGCCGTCCCTCTTGCCGAGGAGCTGATCGGCGAAGCCGAGCTTCTGCGCAAGCTGCAGCAGGATCATCTGGTCGGTGCGCGACTCGAACAGGGGGTCGATGACCTTCTCGCGCCACTGGATGGAGCGGTTCGACGCGGTGCAGCTTCCAGAAGTCTCGAGCTGGGTGGCGGCCGGCAGCAGGTAGACGCCCTCCTTCTTCACCATCGCGGCCATCGCCGCCGTGGCCGAAGGATAGGGGTCGATGACCACGGTGAGGTCGAGCTTCTTGAACGCCTCGACCATCTCGAGGCCGCGCGACTGGCTGTTCGGCGCGTGGCCCCAGAAGATCATCGCGCGCAGATTGCTGTCCTGGTCGATGAGCTCGTTCTTTTCGAGCACGCCGTCGATCCAGCGCGACACCGTCATGCCGGACTTGCCCATCATGCCCGGCGCGTATTGTTTCTTGAGCCACTCGAGGTCCACGTTCCAGACCCGCGCCCAGTGCGCGAATGCGCCGGGAGCGAGGCCGTAGTAACCGGGCAGCGAATCCGGATTCGGGCCCACGTCGGTCGCGCCCTGCACGTTGTCATGGCCGCGGAAGATGTTCGCGCCGCCGCCTGAGACGCCGATATTGCCCAGCGCCAGCTGCAGGATGCACGAGGCGCGCACCATCGCGTTGCCGATCGTGTGCTGGGTCTGGCCCATGCACCAGACAATCGTCGAGGGACGGTTCTTCGCGAACGTCTCGGCGACCTTCTTCAACTGGTCCTGCGGGACGCCGGCGACTTTCTCGACTTCCTCAGGCGTCCACTTCTTGACCTCTTCGCGGATCTTGTCCATGCCGTAGACGCGGTCGTTGATGTACTTCTTGTCTTCCCAGCCGTTCGTGAAAATGATGTTGAGCAGGCCGAAGAGGAACGGGATGTCGGTGCCGGAGCGCAGGCGCACGTACTCATCGGCCTTGGCCGCCGTGCGCGTGTAGCGCGGGTCGACCACGATCATCTTCGCGCCGTTTTCCTTGGCGTGCAGCATGTGCAGGACCGACACCGGGTGCGCTTCGGCCGCGTTCGAGCCGATGTACAGGGCGCACTTGGTGTTCTGCATGTCGTTGTACGAGTTGGTCATCGCACCGTAGCCCCAGGTGTTGGCTACGCCGGCGACCGTCGTCGAGTGGCAGATACGGGCCTGGTGGTCGGTGTTGTTCGAGCCCCACAGGCGCGCCCACTTGCACAGCAGGTAGGCCTGCTCGTTGTTGTGCTTGCTCGATCCCACCAGGAACATCGCGTCCGGGCCCGACTCTTTCCTGATCTGCAGGAGTTTCTTGGAGATCTCGTCGTACGCAACGTCCCAGGAGATGCGCTTGTACTTGCCGTTCTCGAGCTTCATCGGGTACTTGAGGCGATGCGAGTCGTGCGTGATGCCGTGCTCGCGGATCGCGGCGCCCTTGGCGCAGTGCGCACCGAGGTTGATCGGCGAATCGAACACCGGCTCGTGGCGCACCCAGACGCCGTTCTCGACGACCGCGTCGATGGCGCAGCCCACCGAGCAGTGCGTACAGACGGTGCGCTTGACTTCGACCTTGCCGGCCGGGGCGTCTGCCGCCTCGACCTTGCCGATCATGTTGAACGGCAGTTGCGCGGCGACCGCGCCGACGCCGACCGAAACGCCGGAGCGCTTCAGGAAGGTGCGGCGATCGATCGTCTTGCCGAGGGCATTCGAGAGGCTGCGCGAAAGGCGCGAAGACGACGAGGACGACGAGGACGACGAGGACGCTAATGCAGCAGCAGCGCCCCCGGTGGTTTTTCTGGTGAGCAGCATGGCGTGACCCCTCAGACTTTGGTTGTGCGGTAGTAGTTGTTGATGTGCTCGGAGGCGGTGTAGCCCTTCGTCGCACGCTTGCCGGAGCCCGTCGTGCCGGGCTGCGGAAGTGATTGGGTTTTCGCCGCGACTGCGGCAATCGTTGCGGCGCCGCCGGCGCCGACGGCCAACAGGAATTTACGTCGTCCTGTGCCGGATTTGGTCTGTGCCATGTCTCGTCTCCTTTGTCGATGCACCACTTGGAGGATCTACTTATGTACTAGGTTACCTACGCGCAGGATTCTAGTGCATATTTTTTTCGATATGAGTGCGCGCCCGAAAATTTAGGGTGGAATAAATGTGATGGTGCGACGCACAAGCAACGTTGGTTCCCATCTGCTTTCGGCATCGTCGAAGCGCCGCGTCACCCGTACGCCTGCCTGAGGGCTACTCCATCTCGAACGCTTTGCGCTCGAGCTCGAAGAATGCTGCGGTGAAGCGGGCCACCCGCTTGTAGAAATTCGCCGTGTCCGCGGCTTCGATCGCCGCGCAAAGGGGGATCGCGCCGGGCAGCATGAAGCGCTCGAAAAACTCGCGCTGCTCGGCGATCTCCGCACGCTCGATCGCGATCAGGTGGCGCATGACCTCGCAGAGCGCGGCCAGGTGGTCTTCGGGCTCGTTGATCGAAGCCTGCCGGCCGAGCGAACGCTCGGCGAGGTACGCCCTGAGTTCGACCAGCAGCGCGTCCACGCCGGATTTTTCGGCGTGTGCCGCGATGTACGGCGGCACGACCGCCTTGCCGACCCCGACCAGCAGCTCGTCGTACTCTTGTTGCACCGCATCCTCGTCCGAGGCCGCGCATGCGGCCTGCAGCGCACCCCAGGCCTGCGCCAGCGGGACCGAGTCGTCCTCGCCATGGATCTCGTCTGCCTCGGCCACCGCGGCCAGCAGCCCGGCCGAAGGCGGGGCATAGAACAGCGTGGCGATCAGCGCGTAGAAATCGGCGCGCGCGTTGTCCTCCGGGCTCTCGGGCGGCAGGAAGCGGATCGGTGAAGCGCTCATCTCGCCCTCAGAGTTTGGGGATGCGCATTGATACGTCATGGATCGACGGCTCGTCGGTCGAGGCCATCATGTCGACCACCCGGCAATCGGCGCACATCTGCAGGCGCCGGAGCGCATTGCCACCGCCGCCCCCGCTGCCCCCGACGGCGAACATCGAGTGGCCGGTGAGCTTCGCCATCATGTTGTCGATCATCTGGCGCGTGCCGAAAGGCTTGGCGCACCGCACGCAGTTGAAGGGCTCGGCCTCGTTCAGCGTCACCGATTCCCTGGCCTGCGCGGTCAGCAGGAGGCGCGGCACGAGCGTGATCGCGTCCTCGGGACAGGTATTGGCGCAAAGGCCGCACTGCACGCAGTTGCGCTCGATGAAGCGCAGCATCGGCGCCTCCGGCGAATCGAGCAGCGCCGCTTCGGGGCAGGCCCCGATGCAGGCCTTGCACAGCGTGCAGGTTGCACGGTTGACCTCGATGCGGCCGAAGGGAGCCCCGGCCGCCAGCGGGATTTCTTCCTTCGGCGACGGAGCGTTTTTCGCAAGGTGGTCGATCGCGAAATCGAGCGTCGTGCGCTTTTCGGCCGACAGGTTGAAAGTGCCGGGACGCTCGGGTGCCAAGGCCGGCGCAAGCGCCCAGAGTTCGGTCTCGAGCGCGGGCGCGTTGTCCGCGACGATGAGCTCGAGGTGGCGGCCGGCGTATCCCAGGCTCGAAAGGATGGTCTGCGCGATCGCCATTTGCGCGCGGATCGCTTCGACGTAACCCTCGGGCTCGTTCCCAGCGGAGACGACCACCACCTGGCTTGCGCCATAGGCGATCGCGCCCAGCCAGACGTCCATGCCGATCGAAGCGATGTGGAACACCGCGATCGGGATCATGCGTGAAGGCAAGCCTCGGCACGCTGTTGAGACTGGCCGCGAGCGGCCGCGTAAAAGCGTGCCGCTCGCGGCCAGTCTCCCCATCGACTGCACCAGCGCACGACCGTCTTCGTCGTTGTGGATCAGCAGGCAGGCCTCTTTTCCGCCGGCGTCGCGATACGTTGTCAGGGCTGTCTTGAGGCGCGCTCCGATGTCCGGCACGCGCGGATAGGCATACGTCATCGCGCCCGACGGGCACACCGTGGAGCAACCGCCGCAACCCGCACAGAGGTGCGCTTCGATCTTGACGCGATCGCCGTCGCTCGTGATTGCGCCGGTCGAGCACACGTCGATGCACTTGGTGCAGCCCGGCTGGCCTGAGCGGCTGTGCGCGCAGATGCGCTCCTTGTAGAGGAAGAACTTCGGCTTCTCGAAGTCGCCGACCAGCTGGCCGAGCTTCTGCGCGGCCAGCGCCTGCTCCAGCGGATCGTCGCCCGGCGCGAGGTAACCCTGCGGCAGGTCGGGCGTCTTCAGCGCCGGCTCGCGGGACAGGTCGAAAACCAGGTCGAACCGCTCGGTGCGCGCAGTGTCGGTGCGGTTGAAGTCGATCGCGCCGATCGCGCCGCAGGCCTTTACGCAAACGCGATGGGCCTTGCACTTGTCGAGGTCGATCTGGTAGGCGAAGTCGATCGCGCCTTCGGGACACGAACGCACACAAGCGTTGCATCGCGTGCAGACCTCGAGGTCGATCGGGTTGTGCTGCGCCCACTCGACTTCGAAGGCGCCAAGGTATCCCGTGACTTTCGCGACCTGGCCCGACCAGACTGAGTACTTGCGCTCGATCGGCAGCTCCGCGCCGGTGTTCTTGCCGGGCGTGACGAGCACGCTCACCTCCAGCTGCCCGGTGAGACGCTCCGCCCAGCCCACCGCGGTTTCAGCCGGCCCGATGACCAGCACGCTGCCTTTGGACGAGTAGCTCACCGTCGGCACCGGCTCGGGATCGGGCAGCGCAGCCATCGCGATCAGCGCGGCGATCTTGGGTGTGGCGCTCGTTGCTTGCGACGACCATCCGGCGTTTTCGCGGATATTGACGAACCCGAGCTCGCCCCGGGCCTCCGCGGCCTGCGCAATTTCCAGGAAAAGCGGCGCCTCCTGCGTGCAGGCGACCAGCACTTCGGGATCGCGCAGCGCCTCATTGAATGCGCCGGCCTCCTTGCGGCACAGCTCGGTGTGGATCGTGATCGGCGTTTTCGACTTGAGCGCAGCCGCGAGCGCTTTCGCATCCAGGGGCATGGTGCGATTGCAATTGCAGAGCTTGATCGTCTTGTCCTGGAGCGCCATGGTCAGGCGTCCTTCGCGGGCAGCGTGGGTTGGTCGGCAAAAGCGTGCTGCAGCTCTTCGCCCTTCCGGTCGAGCCGGACCTGCTCGGCGGCTTCGGACTCGGCCCTGGCGGCCGCCTCTGCCAAATCCCCGGCTTCGGCCGCGGCTTTCTCCTCGGGGCTGAAGAGCAGTTCACGCGCCTGGTACATCTTTTTCATCATCTCGTCCGGGATCGGGTCGGGCTTGGAAAAGTCTTCGATGTAGGTATCGAGGCCATCCATTACATTGAAGTGCGGGTCCTTGAACAGCTGCTTGAGCGCCGCCTGCTTGATGCCCGGATCGACCTCCGGCCGCATGAACGGCTTGAAATCCGATTCGGGCGTGAGGCTGCCCACTTCGGGCAGCGGCTCCGCTGGCGCAGTCGCGACAGGCGCGTGTTCGACGGCCCCCGGCGAAGAAGGTTCGGCACCGTCTTGCGCCGGCAGTGTGCCCAGTGTGCCCGGCGTGCCCGGCGTGCCCGGCGAACCATCGGTCGCTTCGTCCGGCTTTGGCGCCTCCGGGGTCTTTTCGAGCTTGCGGCGGGACCAGCGCGAGAGGAAATTCTCGACGTCGTCGGCGTTCAAGAAACCTGCCCGTTCAAGAAACGTTCCGTTTGCGGCGGCCGTTGCCGATGCTTTCCACGTTCCCGCGGTCGCCGGGCTGGCGGAAGGACTGCGGCCTCACGCGGCGCTTGGGCTCCGGACGGTAGTGCTCTTCGACATAGCCGCCGACCCACGCCATGACTTCGGGCGCCATCGGCACGGTGTCGACCAGCTCGCCGCCGTCCATGAGGCGCCCGGCCTCGTTGTAGCTCACGGTCACGAATTGCGGCACCGCGACTTCGTCTTCCATGCGCCACATGACGAACACCCTGGGCTCGTTGGAGGACACGTTCAGGTAGTAGCCCTCGACCTCATCGCGGAAAAGCTCGAGCTCGAATCCCGGGTGCAGCCACTGGGCGATGCCGCCCTCCTCGACCAGCAGGCTCGGCTCGCCCGGCGTTGCATGGTTGAGGACGAGGCCGAATGGTTCCCAGGTTTCGCTTTGCCAGCGACTTTGCAGCGCGCGGCGCTGCATGATGACCGCCACCGGCATTGAAGAATCGTGCATGCGGCGCAATATACCCTCAACGAGGCGAATTCTCGCTCTGTTATCATCAAAATCTTACCCAGGATCCCCAAGTAACACCATGCCGGAAAAGGTTATTCCGATCCGCCCCGCAAGCGGCTTTCGCGGGACCCAAACCCCGTCGAACCCGCCACGCACGGCCACAACGAAGCGCGAGCGCTTCGAGGGCGGAGCCTTTGCCGACACGCTTGGGCGCGGTCTGCGCGACCTGCGCATCTCGGTCACCGACCGCTGCAACTTCCGTTGCGTGTATTGCATGCCGCGCGACGTGTTCGACGAGAACTACCAGTTCCTGCCACAGGCCTCCCTCCTCTCGTTCGAGGAGATCGCCCGCATCGCGAGCGTCTTCGTGAGCCTCGGCGTCGAAAAGATCCGCCTCACCGGCGGCGAGCCGCTGGTGCGCCGCGACCTCGAGCGATTGATTGCGCTGCTCGCCCCGCTAAACGTCGACCTCACGCTGACCACCAACGGCTCGATGCTCGCGAAAAAGGCGCAGGCCCTCAAGGACGCGGGCCTCAACCGCATCACGGTGAGCCTGGATTCGCTGGACGATGCGACTTTCAAGGCCATGAACGACGCCGACTTCCCCGTGGCCAAAGTGCTCGAAGGCATCGATGCCGCGGCCGCAGCGGGCCTCGCACCGGTCAAGGTCAACATGGTCGTCAAGCGCGGCGTCAACGACCACCAGGTGCTCGACATGGCGCGCCACTTTCGCGGCACCGGCCATATCGTGCGCTTCATCGAATTCATGGATGTCGGCAGCACCAACGGCTGGCGAATGGACGACGTGATCGCCTCGAGCGAAATCGTGCGGCTCATCGGCGCCGAATTCCCGCTCGTGCAGGCCGACCCCGACTATCGCGGCGAAGTCGCGGAGCGCTGGAAGTATGCCGACGGCTCGGGCGAGATCGGCGTGATCTCCTCCGTCACGCAAGCTTTCTGCGGCACCTGCAACCGGCTGCGCCTGTCGACCGAAGGCTCCATGTACACCTGCCTCTTCGGCCAGAAAGGCCACGACCTGCGCACGCTGCTGCGCTCGGGCGCGACGGACGAAGACCTGACGGACGAGATCGTCGCCGTATGGCGCGCACGCGGGGATCGCTACTCGGAAATCCGCACGGCGCAAACTGCGCGCAGTGATCCGGGCGGTGCCAGGGTCGAGATGTCCTACATTGGCGGATGAGGGGTGGATGAGCGGCGGATGAGCTCACCCGGGTCCAAAGCGCCCGCGCGGCGCCCCAAGCTCACCGACGCCGGGCGCCCCGCGACTTTCGAAGTCGAGGCCTACAACGAGCGCGGCGAGATGGTGCCCACCGCCATCGCCGGCGAGCATCCGCTCACGATGTATCTCGACAAGCGCGAGCTGCTCACGCTCATGACGCTCGGCCAGGCGCCCGAGGCCCTCGCCATCGGTTATCTGCGCAACCAGCGCCTCGTCGGCTCGATCGACGACATCGTCGAAGTGCAGGTCGACTGGGAAACCGATTCGGTCGCGATCGTGACGCGCAAGGGGGTCGCGAACCTCGAAGCGCGCCTTCAAAAGCGCACCGTCACCACGGGTTGCGGGCAAGGCACGATGTTCGGCGGCCTCATGGACGAGATCGACACCATCAAGCTGCGCGACGACGTGACGCTCGAGGATTTCCAGCTGTTTTCGCTCGTCGAGCAGGTGAGGAAGTACGAGACCATCTACAAGCAGTCGGGCGCCGTGCATGGCTGCGCGCTTGCCAGGGCGACACCCGAAGGCGCGGAGATCCTCCTGTTCGTCGAGGACGTGGGCCGGCATAACGCGGTCGATGCGATCGCCGGCAACATGTGGCTCGAGGACATCGACGGATCGGACAAGATCTTCTACACCACCGGCCGGCTCACCAGCGAGATGGTGATCAAGTGCGCGCAGATGGGCATCCCGTTCCTCGTCTCGCGCTCAGGGCTCACCAAGATGGGCCACGACATCGCGAAGAAAATCGGCATCACGATGCTCGGCCGCGCTTCGGGCCGGCACTACCTCCTTTTCACCGGCGCCGGGCGCATCCTGCGCACTGCGCCGAAGCCCACCGCTTTCGCCTGACCCATCCCGCCTGTCCTACCCTCATGGGAGATCGAGCATGACCACTGAACTCTATTTCGCTCCGGGCGCCTGTTCGTTCGTGCCCCACGTGGGCCTCGAGCTCGTCAAGGCCGCCACCGGCCGCGATTTCACGCCCAAGCTCGTCAAGCTGCACAAGGGCGAGCACCTGACACCGGAATACAAGGCCATGAACCCGGAAGGACAGGTGCCGCTCATGGTCGTCGAGGGCAAGCCGCTGACCCAGATCGTCGCGATCTGCGACTGGATCGACCGCACAAATCCGGAAGCCAAGTTGCTTCCCACGGACGCATGGGCGCGCGCCGAAGCGCTCTCGAAGCTCGCGTGGATGAACAACACCGCGCACCCCACCTTCACGCATGTGTTCATGCCGCAGAAGTTTGCCGAAGGCGAGGCCGCGCGCGCCGAAGTCAAAGCCACGGCCGTCGGCCAGTACGCGAAGCGCCTCGAGCGCGTGCAGGAGTGGGTGGGCGAGGCTTCGCCGTGGATCCTCGGATCGCAACTGTCCTTCCATGACGCATACGCTTTCACGCTGCTGCGCTGGGCCGGTTATGCGGGCATCGACCCCGCCGCGTATCCCGCGCTGCTCAGGCATGTGGAGAAAGTGATGGCCGCCCCGCCCGTCGCCGCGGCCCTCGAGCGCGAGCGTGTGAAGCTCGATACCTACAAGGCGGCTACGGCTTAGTTCCCACGAGCGAGCCAGTCAACGACCGTCAAACCCTTGATGCGCGAAAACTCTTTGGAGTTATTGGTGGCAAGCGTTACACCCAGGCTCAGCGCATGCGCCCCGATCATCATGTCCAATGAGCCAATGAGCGTGCCTTTGTTCTCCAGCGCAGCCCGCATCCGCCCATAAACCCTGGCTGCTTCGCGATCGAAGTTTGCGATCTCCAACGGCAGGACGAATTCGTCGAGCGCGGCCTGATTTTTCTCCTGGGACTGGCTCTTGGCGACGCCGAATTCCAATTCGGCGAGCGTTACCCAGGAAATGCCGATTTCGCCCACCTTGTACTCTTTGAAGCGCTTTATCGTATGCGGCGGCTTTTGCTTGATGATGGCAATACAGATATTGGTATCGAGCATGACCTTCATTCGAATGCGGCCGCGCGTTTTTTCTGCCTGGGTTGATTCCGGTCGTCCATGTAGTCCTTGGTGAACTTGTCCAGGCTGCCAGTCAGGGAATCCCAGGAATTGACCAGAGGGATCAGAACCACGGCGCTGCCGGATTTCTTGATGAATACTTCATCGCCCTCGAAGCGAAACTCTTTGGGCAACCGTACCGCCTGGCTTTGCCCGTTCCGAAACAGTTTGGCCGTTTTCATTGCAGCACCTCATAGAGTCTATGTGTCAAGTATATACTTCAATCCTAGCCGCCTCGAACGCCTGACCCGCACACCTCGCTGGCCGGCTGAATAGACGTTCGTCATACTTTGTTTTACACTCCCGCCATGATCAAGACCATCCGCAAAATGGGCAATTCGCAGGGCCTGATCTTCGACCAGGCGCTGTGCGAGCTCACGGGCCTCACGGTGGGTGACGAGGTCAACGTGGTGGTGCACGAGGGCGGGACGGTTACGCTCACGCCAATGCGCGCGGTCGTTCCGGCCGGCGAAGCGGCCTCGAGCGCCAAGGAGTTGATCCGCCGCAATAACGCGCTGTTCAAGCGCCTTGCCTGAGCGCCAACCGATCCATCTTGACGTAGAGTCGGTGCTCGCCATCCATTCCGAAGTTCTCGCGGCACACGGCGGCGGGACGGGCCTTCGCTCTCGCGCCTTGCTTGAATCGGCGATCGCCGCGCCGCAAGCCACGTTTGGTGGCTCTCCTCTACTGGAGGATGCGGTGGATATGGCCGCCGCCTATCTCTTTTACCTGTGCAGCAACCACCCGTTCGTGGATGGCAACAAGCGAACAGCACTGGCTGCCTGCCTGGTTTTCCTCCAGGCGAACGGCTTGCTCCCCGACCCCGGGCTTGCGGGCAAGCAAATCGATCGATGGGAGCAACTCGTTCTGGACGTCGCCGGGTCTGCCATCGACCGCGAAACCACAACCTCACGACTGCGCGCGCTTCTGCGCGCGCGCAAGCCGCCGGGCGGAAAAAGGAGCATCAAATGAAGCTCGTATTCTTCGACGATTTCCGCCTCGGCATCATCAAGGACGCACTGGTGGTCGACGTGTCCTCGGTGGTGCGCGACATCCCGCACACCGGCCCGCACGACCTCATCAGCGGCCTGATCGGGCGATTCGGCGAATACCGCGCCCGCCTCGAGGAGGCCGCCAATACCGGCACCGCCATGCCCGCCGGCAAGATGCGATTGCGAAGCCCCCTGCCCAAACCGTTCAACATCGACTGCATGGCGGTGAACTACATGGAGGACGGCACGTTGAGCGAGCCCCCGCCGATCAACGCCTTCCTGAAGTCGCCGAACGCGGTCATCGGCGACGCCGACACGATGGTGCTGCCCGACATTCCGGCGACGATCTTCGAAGGCGAGGCCGAGGTGGCCGTGGTCATCGGCAAGCGCGCCTCCAACGTGTCCGAGGCCGATGCGATGAAGCACGTGTTCGGCTACCTGAATTTCATCGACGGCTCGGCGCGCGGCCTGCAGAAGCCGGGCAACGTGTTCTACCAGATGAAGTCGCGCGAAACCTTCGCGCCGATGGGCCCGTGGCTGGTCACCGCCGACGAGATCGCCGATCCACAGAAGCTGCAGGTCAGGCTCTGGGTCAACGGCGTGCTCAAGCAGGATTTCAACACCGGCGACATGGCCCACAAGATCGCCAAGTGCGTCGCCTGGGTCAGCTCGATCCACACGCTCGAGCCCGGCGACGTGATCGCCACCGGCACGAATCACCGGGGTCTGTCTTCCTTCCAGGACGGCGATCTTGTCGAACTGGAGACCGAAGGCCTCGGCCGGCTGCGCATCAAGGTCAAGGACGACCTCAAGCGCACCTGGTCGCGCGACACGCGCCTCGAGCACGCCAACAAGAAACTCGAGGGCGTGACCACGCCGCAGCTCACCGGCAAGCACGCCAGGAAATAATTGGGTCTGGCGATGCGCACCGCGGGCGGCAAGCCGCGGGCTAGCAAGCGTTCAGACGATGAGGATCGTCGCGGCGTCGGAGGTCATGGCGCTTGCCGGGCACTCGCCGCGAGAAGTTCGTCGATCACGGCCAGCAGGTCCTTGTAGCGCAGCGGTTTCGCGATATAGGCGTCGCAGCCCGCGGCCTTGGTCTTTTCCCGATCTTCTTTCATCGCCATCGCAGTCAGCGCAATCACCGGAATGGCCGCGGTGGCCGGATCGGCTTTGAGGAGCCTGGTCGCCGCCATGCCGTCCATGCCGGGCAACTGGATGTCCATGAGGATGAGGTCGGGCTTCTCGGCGCGCGCCAGCGTGAGCCCGATCTCGGCGTCGACCGCCACCAGCGCCACATGCCCGGCGTTCTCCAGCAAGAGGCACGCGAGCTTCATGTTGGCCGCGTTGTCCTCGACGATGAGTATCCTTGCCATGGACTTTCCTTCCTAGAGGGCGCGCAGCGCGCGCCTGATTTCGGTGGTGAAGCCGGCACGGTTGAAACCGGCCTTCTCCAAAATCCGCATCGGCTCCCCGGCCTTGCGGTCGAGGTCGGCGCGGTCTTTCGGCGTGACCTGCTTCGCCGTGACCACCACGATCGGGATGTCCTTGGTCGACGGGGTCCGCCGCAGGGCGTCCACCACGTCGAACCCGCTCACTCCCGGCATCATCAGGTCGAGGAGGATCAGGTCCGGACGCAGGCGCTGCGCCATGCCGATGGCCTCGCCGCCTCCATAAGCGCGCAGCACTGTGTAGGTCGGGGCAGGCAGGAACGCGGCGATGACTTCGACCGCCTTCGGGTCGTCGTCCACGACCAGCACGTTGAAGGTGTGGCCGAGCTTCGGGTCCAGCCCGAGATCGGTGAGGGTCGACTTGAGCTGGGCGCGGCTGATCGGCTTTTGCAGCACGCTCGCTGCGCCGTCCGAGAGCGTGATGTCCGGGTCGGAGAGCCCGGCAATCACCACCACCGGCACGTGGGCCAGCGCCTTGTCCTGGCGGAGGCGGTTGAGGAACTCCCACCCGCCGATGCCCGGCAGCCGGATATCGAGGGTAATGAGGCTGAGCGCCTGCTGTGGCGCGATGACCATCGCCGCCTCCGCGGTAGGTGCAACCAGCACCGTGAAGCCTTCGGACTCGAGCAACAGCCGGATGAGATCGGCCGACATTTCGTCGTCCTCGACCACCAGCGCGATGCGTTCCTTGAGCTGGGAGACCGCGGTCAGGCGCGCACCCAGCGACAGGGTCTCGTCGGCATTGACTTCCGCGTTCAGGAAGACGCCCGGGTCCGCGTGGGCCGCCACCCGGAGGGGCAGCCAGGCGACGAAACGGGCGCCTTCGCTCTCCGCGCTCGCCACCGCCACCGTGCCGCCATGCAGCTCAGCCAGCAGCTTCACCATCGCGAGGCCCAGGCCGGTGCCTTCGAATTTGCGCGCAAGGCTGCTGTCGATCTGGCTGAAGGCCTGGAAGAGCTTGGCCATGTTGGGGCCCGAAATGCCGATGCCGCCGTCCTCGACGGAGATCTCCAGGAACTCGCGATACTCGTTGTCCGCGAGCTTGAAGGTGTGCACCGGCCTGTTGCCGGATAGCACTCCGACCCGCGAACGCGGCACGCGGCCGGCGCGCAGGATCACGCGGCCGCCGCTTGCGCTGAACTTGACTGCGTTGGACAGCAGGTTATAGACGATCTGCTTGGTCTTCCTGAGATCGAGCTGCGGCGAACCCAGGTCGTCCTCGATTTCGAGTTCCAGGGAGACCCCCTGCTCGGCGGCCTTTTCCCGCACGATCGTGAGGCTGGCCGCGAGCATCGCCTTGACGTCGACCTCTTCGAGCTCGAGGGCCATCATGCCCGCCTCGACCTTCGAGAGGTCCAGGATGTCGTTGATGAGCGAAAGCAGGTGCTGGCCGCTCGCGAAGATATCTCCGATGAACTCCTGCTGCGTGGCGCTCGTCGGGCCGATCAGTCCGTCCTTGAGCGCCTCGGAGAACCCGATGATCGCATTCAGCGGCGTGCGCAGCTCGTGCGACATCGTGGCGAGGAATTCCGATTTCATCCGGCTGGCATGCTGGAGCTCGAGGTTTTTCTCCTGCAGCGTGCGCTCGAAGCGCTTGAGCTCGGTCACGTCGCGCGCCGCGGCGAACACGCCCTGGAGCTTCCTGTCGCGGTCGTGGAAGGTCGCCGCGTTGTACGACACGATGGTCTCGTCGCCGTTCTGCGCGCGCACCGTCAGCTCGTAGTTGCTCACCTTGTTCTGGGTGAGCACGCGCTTGATCGTGGCGGCGGCCTTGGCCGGGTCGGTGAAGAAGTTCTTGCAGGGCGCGCCGATGAGCTCGTCGCGCGTGCGCCCGGTCAGCGCGATCATCTGCTGGTTGACGTCGGTGATGATCCCCTGCGGGTCGGTCGTCATCAGCGCATCGATGTTCGATTCGATCAGCGACCGGGTGTAGAACTGCTGGTCGCGCAGCCTTTGGTCGAGCAGCGCCTGCGTGGCCTCGACTTCCTTCCTGGCGGTGTTGTCGGTGCCGATCAGCAGGTAGCCGATGATGGCTTCCTGGGCGTCGCGCAGCGCGGTCACCGAAACAATGGCGGGAAAGCGGCTGCCGTCCTTCCTGATATAGGTCAGCTCGTAGATGTCTTCAATCCCCCGCGAAGCCTTGAACACCAGTGCCTCGAAGCCCGGCGTGATCGGGGTGCCGAGCTCCAGGCTCAGGGCCTCGGCCCGCGCGATCACCTCGCCGGGGTCGGAAATGTCGGCCGGAGTGATCTTGTTCATCACCTCCGCGGCCGTGTATCCAAGCATGCGCTCGGCGCCGACGTTAAAAATCTGGATCACGCCCTTGGCGTCGGTGGCGATGCTGGAGAAGTTCGCGCTGTTGAAGATCGCGCTCTGCAAAGCGCCGGCCTTGAGCAGTGCTTCCTCGGCCTGCTTGCGGGCGGTGTTGTCGGTGCCGATCAGCAGGTAGCCGATGATGGCATCCGTCGCATCGCGCAGCGCGGTCACCGAAACAATGGCGGGAAAGCGGCTGCCGTCCTTGCGGATATAGGTCAGCTCGTAGATGTCTTCAATCCCCCGCGAGGCCTTGAACACGAGCGCCTCGAATCCGGGCGTAATCGGGGTCCCCAGCTCGAGGCTCAACGCTTCGGCGCGTGCGATCACTTCCTGCGGGTCTGAGATGTCCGCCGGAGTGATCTTGTTCATCACGTCCGCGGCCGCGTAGCCCAGCATGCGCTCGGCGCCGACGTTGAAAATCTGGATGACGCCCTTGGCGTCGGTGGCGATGCTGGAGAAGTTCGCGCTGTTGAAGATCGCGTCCTGCAGCGCGCCGGTCTTGAGCAGGGTTTCGTGCCGACCATGCTCGCTGGCGCCCCCGATGGCCGCAGGGCGGGTAGTGGTTGCCGACATGATCATGCCTCCTAGACACCGCGAAAGGACCCTGGGGCGGATCCCGCGCCCGTGGGCGCGAGAAGGCACAGTAAACCGGCTCGGTCGGGGCACCCGTCAAGGCACCCCGATCCGGCCCAGTATGCGCGGGTTCCGGATCCTTATCCGTTCGCCACCGAACTTAGGCGCCTCGTTTGACGACCAGGGCCTGGCCGCTGACGTAGTCGTAGTCGGGACTGCAAAAGGGGCTGCAGAAGAGGTCGACCGGGTCGCCCATCCCGCCTCCTCCAATGTCAGTATTTTGGCTTGGAAGCCGCTCCCAGCCTTGTCCTAGCCTCTAACTTGGCAGCATTGTCCTAGGGCCGGACGTTCGATATCACGACCGTCCCGCTGGCCGCGAACATGCCGCCCACGCCGTGGCACACGCCGACCTCCACACCCGGCACCTGCGCGGGCGCGATGCCGCGCACCTGGCGCACGCTCTCCTGCAGCGCGAACATGCCGTACATCCCGGTGTGCGTGTACGAGAGCCCGCCGCCGTTAGTGTTCATCGGCAGCTTGCCGCCCGGCGCCGTGTTGCGCTCGGCGATGAAGGCCCCCGACTCGCCGTGGCCGACGAAGCCGAGATCCTCCAACCCGTACAGCGGCAGGTGAGCGAACGCGTCGTAGATCATCAGGTGGTCGACCTCCGAATGCCTGATGCCCGCCGATTCGAAGGCTCGCTTGCCCGCAACGCGGAAAGCGCGCGAGCTGCCGAAGTCTTCCATCTGGCTGATCATCGGCGTCTCCACGCTCTCGCCGGTGCCCAGGATGTAGACCGGCTTCTTCGGGAAATCCTTCGCGCGATCGGCGCTGGTGAGGATCAGCGCGCCGCCGCCGTCGGTCACCACACAGCATTGCAGGATGCGAAACGGATACGCGATCATGCGCGAGGCCAGCACATCGGCGACCGTGATCGGATTCTTGTAGAGCGCGCGCGGATTCTTCGCCGCCCACTCGCGCTGGACCACCGCAACCATCGCAAGCTGCTCCTCGGTCATGCCGCGATCCTTGAGGAAGCGCAGCACCGGGATCGTGAATTGAGATGGGGGTCCGAAAATGCCATAGGGCGCTTCGAACTGTCCCTGCAGGCTCGAAGGCGGGATCGTGCGCGGCAACGCACCAACGCGCGAGCGCCCGCTTTCCCCGTGCGTAATCAACACGGTCTTGCAAAGTCCAGCACTGATCGCCGCCGCCGCGTGCCGCACATGCAGCATGAACGAGCATCCGCCAACGGCAGTACCGTCCACCCAGTTGGGACTAATGCCAAGATAGTAAGCAATTTCCGTCGGTGTATTGCCTGCGGTGGCCACGCCGTCGATGTCCTGCGGCCTGAGGCCCGCATCGGCGAGCGCATTCAGCGCCGCGTCGGCATGCAACTGGATCTGGGAGAGATGCGGAACGACGCCGAGCTCGGTCGTCTCCGCCGCGCCGACGATCGCGACGCTGCCCGGCTTCATTGCGCCTCCGGGGAAAAATGCACCAGCGAAATGGCGTCGGTCTTCCTCTCGAACACGGCTTTCACTTGCATGTCGAGCACCAGCGCTTCAGGGGTCTGCGGCACGCCGACGATATTGGTCATCATCCGCGGGCCCTCTTCGAGCTCGACGACCGCAATCGAGTACGGCGGCGTGAATCCGGGCGTCGGGCGATGGTGGATCACATAACTGTGCAGCGTACCCTTGCCGCTCGCCTTGAACACCGCGACATCGCGCGAGCCGCACTTCGGGCAGAACGGCCGGGGCGGAAAGTACGCCTTCTCGCACGCACCGCAGCGCTGAAGGCGCAATTCGCCTGAGCGCGTGCCCTCCCAGAAGTGCTTCGTCTCAGGGGTCGGCACGGGAATGGGCCCGCCAGGGGGCTGGTCGGCCATGATTGTGCTCCTTGTCGTAGGGCGGATTTGCCCAATCATCACTTGCCAGGTGGGGACTCGGCAAGCTTCCGCCAGGGATGCCGTTTGCGATATCATTCTCCAAACTGATAGCAGAGGACACTGACATGCCGAACATCAGCCTGCGGGACCTCGATGCCTCGACGCTCTCGCGGATCAAGACCACGGCCCGGCGGCGCAAGGTCAGCGTGAACCACCTGATCGTCGTGACGTTGCAGGAACACTACGCAGCGGGCAGCCAGCCATTCGACGACTTGGACACCCTTGCGGGGACCTGGTCCAAATCGGAATCAAAGGCGTTCGAGGCCGCGGTCGCGCCTTTCGCGGAAACCGACGCCGGATTGTGGGCCGGGTTGCCGGGACCAAAGGCGCAAACCAGGGCCAGACGCAATGCCGCCGGCAAGATCCGCAAACGGCCGTGACCGCGCTCATCGTCGATACCAATGCCTACAGCGCTTTCATGCGCGGCGAGCCAGGGACGGTGCGTGCGTTGCGCACCGCGCACGAGCTCCATCTGCCCCTCATCGTACTCGCCGAACTGCTTGCCGGTTTTGCGGCGGGCTCTCGAGCGCAGAAGAACCGTGAAGAGCTCGCGCGGTTCATGGGCTCGCCGCGTGTGCATCTGATGAAGCCGGACGAAAAGACCGCGCAGCACTATGCCGATGTGTTCGTCGCATTGCGCAAGCTCGGCCTGCCGATCCCCACGAACGACCTCTGGATTGCCGCCCTGGCGCGGCAGCACCGATTGCCCCTTCTGAGTTTCGACGCGCGTTTCGGCGCAATCCCGGGAGTGGTCCTGGCGAATCAGACATCGCCCTGACGGGGACTCGGCAACCCTGGGCTCGCACCCAGGAGGATTATCGTCTGGCGGTCGGCGCCCCGAATCTCGCCAGTCGGGCGGGGCCAGGCGTTTTGGCGGTCACGCCTTGCGGAAGCCGGATGCCGCTGCCGATGACGATGAATGACCTTCCCACGGGATCGGTCCGGGCGCAGTCCTCCGCCGTCGCGCCGCAAGCTTCCGCCACGTCGTCGCCGCCCGCGCCCGTGGGCGGGAGGTCATTGAACGAGAAACGGCCTGGGTCGTCGAGCGCAGCGGCTGCGAATGTGGAGACCGGCGGGCCACCCAAGTCAGGGAGCAGGAATACGAATGCCCGAACCGGCCCGGGCTGGGCTTGGGGCTCAGGCGCAGGCTGGGCTTGGGGCTGAGGCGCTGGCTGGGGCTGGGGCGGATCGTTCGGCATCACGGGGATAGGTCGCGCACCGACGGTGAGGCTGCCGTCGATGAAAGAAAGACCGTAACCCGCCGAAGAGAGCAGCGTGCCGGGTGCCGCGTTAATGGCGTAGAGGCCGGGATTCGACGTTCCGGTGGCGGAGGTCGTCAGGTTCGGTTCCCCCGTAAGTCCCGCTGTGCCCGCAGTGTCTGCAACGCCGTCATCGACCACGAAGCCGCCCGTCGTATAGGTGAACGCAGGGTTGGCGTCCCCATAAGCTCGCGACTTGTTGTCCGCCGACACGGACAGTGCCGGCTTCGAGCCATAGATCAGGTGGTTGCCGGCCTCGCCGATGGTCGTCGGACCATTGGCGGAGAAAGTCCGGTCATACAGTCGCGGAAGGCTCGAGCCGGCCGCGGCGGTGAGGCCGTTTTCGATCGAGCCGGCAGGCGAAGTCGAGTACACGAGCCAGCGGCCATTCGGGGCGGACAACGCGCCCGCCCCAATGTTGTTGACGAAGTTTGCAGACGCAGCGAGCACGATCGCGTCGCCGCCACCCGAGGCCGTAATTGCGCCGTTGAGCACGAGGTCGCCGGCCGCGGCCTGTGCCGTCAGCGTGGCGACCGAGGACGCGCCGAGCGCCAGCGCGTTGGAATCGAGGATCGATGCGCTGCCCGCGGTACTGAGCACAAGGTTGCCCTTGAAGTCGTTGCCCGCGTTGTTCGCATTAATCGCGCCGCCATTCGTGCTCGTCAGCGTGAGGGTCCCGGTCGTGGTGACGCGGCCACCATAGTTTTGCGCTCCTGTGGTGCGAACGGAGCCGCCGTTGATCGCGGTGGCCTGGCCGTCGCTTGTCGTCACCGCGGCGAGTGCATCGGTCGCACCCACCGTGCCGCCGAAGGTCAGCGTGCCCGAGCCGGCCTGGGTCAGGGCCGAAGTGCCGCCGGCGTCGCCCTCGAGCGTTCCGCCGAGCGTCAGGCGGCCGTCGCCCCCGAGGCTGGTGCTTGCGCCGAGCGTGATCGCCCCGCCGTAAGAGCCGCTGCCCGATGCAACGATCAACGCACCATTGGCGCCAACGCCGGTTCCGCTCAGGGTCAGCGCCTCTGCGCCGATCGCGATGCCGCCGGCAATCTCCAGCGTGGCGCCGCTCGCGACGGTCGTGCCTGCCGCGGTGTCGCCGAGCGCAGCGGCATTGGAAGCCCGCAGCGTGCCGGCGGTGATCGACGTCACGCCCGTATACGTGTTGGCTCCGGTCAGCGTGAGGCTGCCGGTACCCGCCTTCGTCAGGCCGCCTGCTCCGCTCAAGACGCCCTCGTAGGTCCCGGAAGTGTTGCTTGCATCGCCGATCGTAAGGGTGCCGCCCAGCACGGTCGCGCCGCTGCCGGTCATCGAATCGATC
>ENA-ORBV01001289-ORBV01001289.1-microbial-mat-metagenome-genome-assembly--contig:-NODE-1289-length-56234-cov-10.231992_pt1 | contig 56234 bp, 56 predicted proteins | sample MGYA00237777_ERZ505514 | MGnify/ENA primary metagenome ERZ505514 (study PRJEB26160, sample SAMN06269048) | microbial mat metagenome | isolation source: Oligotrophic lake microbial mat | place...
GAGTCGCCGTTCGTAACCCGCCCGGAAACCACTTATAAATCGGGGAAAGTTGTTCAAACAAACGAGACCACTTCTATATACCGCGATTCTCCGGCCGAGTGCTCTGGGTCAGGCCCCGAAAGCGCCAGGCGGTCAAGAAAAACCGAAGCCGCTTCGTCGAACGATACTCCGTGTTTACGAAGATTGTTCTCGGCTTTGCGCGGATCCCATTCAAATTTCATGGATCAATCCAGGTCATTGGCCTACGCGCGCAACGAATGAGGTAACCGGCGCGCCGCCACAGGCGCTCACTGAGAACGAAGGCGTATACCGGCGCGTCCGAGTTCACCGCCGGGTTAGGTGTAAGTGTCATGGGACCACCACTTCGATGTAGGTACCTATCGATGATCGATCGACTGCGCGAACAATGGCGCCGATGGCGCGCTGAATTCGCGGCCAGCTTGGGGATGAGAGAACGACGACTGCGATGCGCCGCGACGCGAGATTTTGCTGGTATCGGAGATTGAAATCTGTCGTAACCAAGACCTCGAGATTATCGTTCTCGGCGGCATCCAACAAATCACCATTCTTGAGTTTCGCCCAGCCGCGCTCGTAGGCAGTTGAAACGTCATGATGAGTCAGCGAGTGACGCAGAGGTTCGGGCGTGCCTTGATCGAAAAGTACGCGCACTTATGCGGGAGCGAGTGCACTTCGCGCGACGTGATCAAGCACGGCCCGAACCTGTTCGGGAGTGACGCCGGGAAACCATTCGACGAATTGTGTTACGAGAGCGCCGTCCTCGAGATTTTCAAATAGCGCTGAGACAGGCACGCGGGTACCGCGAAACAGCCAAACGCCGCTGACACGTTCGGGGTCTCGTTCGACTGCGTTGCAAGTGGACCAGTCAATCACGGCTAAAATGGTAGCACCTTCGCTGCATGACGCCTAACGTTTGACATGAGCGGCGGGCCAAAGGGCGCGAAGCGGCCTTTGGAGCGTCCGCTCGATGGAAGGGTTAGGCGGACGCGTCGCGGAATGCGCGGAGCACTGCATTGATACGAGTTTGGTAGCCAGAGCCTTGAGATTTGAACCATTCGAGAACGTCTTGGTCAACGCGCAAAGAGAGTAAGGCCTTCGATGGCAATGGTTTCAAGCCTTTCCTGACGATGCCCCGAACAATATGCTTGACGTCGGCCTCTGGATGCTCCTTCGTTGGAGCCGCCACTGATGCCGGGGACACAAGGCGGCTCCAATCAGTCTTGGACTTGATCGAAGTAGAGGTTGGCTTCACGCTTCGTGGCTTTGCGGAAAGAGATGATGCGGATTTCATCTTCGGACTCCGTATGGGTGATAGAAACTGTGACGCCGGCCAGTAAGCCAAGCGTCTCGAACCGCTGCTCACCGTACGCAAAACGATCATCTTCGAACGTAAACGTGAATCCCTCGAAGACGCGCGGCGCGTCAACGAAATCCAGGCCATGCTCCTTGAGATTGATCGCACGCTTGCGTTCTGACCAAGTGAACCGCATGGCACGATTGTAGCTACAGACTGTAGCTGCGGCAAGAGCGAGCGTGTCCCGGGCGCCTAACGTAAAATTGAGGGGCTGCGCGCTTTTGCGCAGTCCCTCTCGAATGTAAGGTTAGGCTTGGCATGATTGCCAGACCACGTAAATCATGCGGGTAACCGAAAAATTATAATTATTGAATTATCAATTTGTGCGTCTGTGCGACCAGTTTTGCAACCTCATTAAGCACTCGAACATCCTCGGAATTTGTCACTTTATCTTGTGTGTTAAAAGTTAGATTGCCATTGGCGTCCACCTGAGTGAACTTCATGTCTGATCGATAATGAGGATGCCCCTCAAGAGCACTATTGTGAGCCGCCAGATATTCCTCTAAGTAAACACTCTTTTTTTCAGTCATATTTCTCTCCATTGATTGGCCTAACGTCCACAATGAGAGGCGCGCGCCGCTCTTGCGCGCGTCCTTCTCAATTGTGCGGTTAGTTGGCTTCCCACAACAGGCATGTCGTCTCCTCTCCCATAAACCACGCCCGACGATAAGGGCCATCACGCGATTGCAGTATCGGCGTAATGGTAGGAATAATCACGGCGTCTGGGGTAATTAGACGACCATCTGTATAAACCAAGAGTTCTATCGGATAGTTGGTTTTGTAAGTCTTTTTGAGCTTCGCTCTGACTATTGCCGCGGAAGGGTCGGCAGTAGAGAAAGCATCCGTCCTGGCCTTAGCGCCAGCAGCTAGGACTTTGGCGATTTCGCCGTCGCACAGATTGGCAATTTCAAATGCCACAAGCCCCTCCCTGCCTTGGCACAAGAGATCGGGTTCAGGAGGGGACCGCTTTTCGATGCTTGACGCATCAAGGGAGGTTCCCGAACGCGAGATGAAACGTCGAAGAGTTTCAATCTCTTCCAATCCCTTTGTTGCTTCAGTGCGTGCGGTCATGAAGCCAACTAACGCCAGCGTTGACCGGGCCGCCGCCAATCAACATTGACTTCACGTACGACGCGATCGGCGGCTCCGCGTCCAACGCTTTGTTAGCCGATACCGTTACGGAGATGCTCAGGCTTGATGTCATTGGGTATTGCGGTTCTGTAGTATTGAGCATCGATTCCTCGGCGCCAGTCAGACTTCTCGACTGCAAAGACAGACCAGGGCAAAAGGTAGGCCTCAACTACCTCTCCATCCTTGACCATCAGTATGCGCAATTCAAATGAGCAGTCGTTATCCACATATCTTGCAGCGAGATCGCTCCGTATGGCCATCGGATCGACGTCCAGCGGATCAGTGCCCTTTAAGTACACCCGCACGTGGGTATGGAAGGGTCGCTTCTGGCCTAGGAGAGGCCGTCCATGCAGCGCCACAAGTTCATCCAGTTCGTGTCGCAAGACCTTTTCCCGAAGCTCATCGAGATGCCAAGTCCCGTCTATATACCTGAGAACGCTCACGATGGTAACAGCGAGCTTCCTGAGCTGAGCAGCGCTAATGTCGACGGCCGACCCTATGATGCCTTTCTTCGAGGAGGATACCCGGATTGCACCGTCTGTCGCAGTAAAGTGCTTGTCATGAATGATCGTTCCGCGTAGTGGTTCGAGAGTGCTATAGAGCCCGATGAGACGCTCCTTTAGCCAAGTGCGAGATTCAATTGCTTGCGGGAAGATGGGTGAACCCTTGAGGCGTTGCAGTTTTTGCTGAAAGCGAAACGTCGAAGGTTCTCCATTCTCCTCAAGCATCCACTCGATCAGCATGTCGAGAAGTTTGAAGGTCGAGACGAAGACAAGAGGTGCCCCTGCGTTCAGAAAACCGGGCCGCCAATCGCCGATGTTAATATTGCCGCGCCCGTACGCAAAGAACTGAACCTTCGATTTGTCTACGGGGTAAACAACTGCGTCTGGCCAGGATGGAAACAGTTCCTGCTCGACAATCGCGTAGACGGCCTCGAGGAGCCACGTTTCATATTCCGTGCGTTCAGCGAGTTTACTGAGTGCACCTGCGTCAAATGTCGGATGCGAGTTCACGATGTGTGGTAGGCCCTGCCGGCTAACGTAGAAGTGAGGGGAGCGACGCAGCTTCATCGCGGCGCGTCCCCTCGACTGCCGGGTTGGGCATTGACTATTACCTCAACGGTTTTGTTTCTTTCAGATAAATCGAAAACGGCCCGGTGTTTTCATCTATGGCAGCGTCTATTGCTGCACCCGCAATACCAAAGAAGGTGAGTGTCGCCATATGCCCACCTCTCGGTGAAATTTCGAAGACATACTCTCTGTCGGCCTCTATGTTGAAGTGAGCTAGAAATCGTCCCGGAGTGGACCACGCATCCGTTGAGATCACGACTTTTCCGGGTTGTAGGGCAGCAGCATAGCTCTCCCCTCTCCAAAGTTCCACGACTCGCTCACCATTGACGTCAACCCTTGCTTGAACACCAAGAAATAGTGCGTCAGTGTTCCTCGTTACAACCAACTTGGCTTTCCCTGAAGGAACAGAGATCGTTGATGGTGACTGAACCACTCCTGAATGAGTAGTGGCACAACCTGACAAAATTCCCAATAGGAACAGGCTTAATAAAGTACGCATGGAACCTCCTGAAAGAAATGCCCAACTAGATTTATACGGCACTTTTGCCAGTGAACGGGAAGTGGCGTCCGTTGAACAGGATGACCACGCAGTCTGGGAAAGTGTTCATGGTCATCATCCTAGCGCGAAACCTTAAAGAAAACAGCTTCGCGAAAAGCCGGTTAACAGGTGCCCGGGTTTCTCCGGACGGAGAGGGTTGAGTGGCCAGCTTTTCGAGTGTCCGCTTAACAGCTTCCCAAAAAGACACAAAAAAGCCCTACGGGTCAACGGTCTGCCTGAGCATTTGAAAGTAAACAGCTGCGCCGCAAGCCGGTTAACCGATGGAAATCGGCGCCGGCCTTGGGTGCGGCAGAGGGCATCCGGCTGCCTTGCATTGCCCGCGCCAGAAGTGTTACTGTAAATACATTCAGTTACCGGATGGTGACCATGAAGGCCTTCTCCGCCCCACCGCTCCAGTCGACCCGACTGCTGGACCAGGTACGCGAGCGGGCTCGCTACGCGCATTACAGTATCAGCACCGAAAAGACTTACCTCTACTGGATCCGCTGGTTCATTCGTTTTCACGGCCTGCGGCATCCTCGGGAAATGGGGGCGCCCGAGATTGAAGCGTTCCTTTCTTTTCTGGCCAATCAGCGTGAGGCCTCGGCGTCCACGCACAAGCAGGCGCTCGCCGCCCTGCTCTTCCTCTATAAACGCGTGTTGGGCGTTGATCTCCCCTGGATGCAGGAAATCGGCCGGCCGCACACCGCCAAGCGCGTACCCGTGGTGCTGAGCCGGGATGAGGTCGCGCGCCTGCTGGCGGCAATGACCGAGGTCCATGGCCTGATCGCACGCCTCCTGTACGGCACTGGCATGCGCAAAATGGAGTGCCTGCGCCTGCGGGTGAAGGACCTGGATTTCGACCGTCACCTGGTCGTGGTTCGCGACGGCAAGGGCGGGAAAGACCGCATCACCATGCTTCCATCGACTCTGGAGCAGGCACTGCGCCGCCAAGTCGAGTATGCGCGGGCGCTGTGGAAGGCCGATCGCGACAAGACGCGGCCGGGGGTGGAGCTGCCCGCCGGACTCGCGCGCAAGTATCCGCGTGCCGGCGAAAGCTGGGCCTGGTTCTGGGTGTTTCCTTCCGATCACGAATCGCGCGATCCACGCAGCGGCATCGAGCGCCGGCACCACGTCTACGAGGAAACGGTGCAGCGTGCCATTCGCCGTGCCGTGTTGCGCGCCGGCATCGCCAAGCCCGTCGGCAGCCACACGCTGCGCCACTCCTTCGCCACTCACCTGCTGGAACGCGGGCAGGACATCCGCACCATCCAGGAGCTCTTGGGCCACAGCCACGTGGACACCACAATGATCTACACCCACGTGCTGAACCGGCCGGGGATGGGCGCGGTGAGCCCGCTGGATGACGGGCGGCATGCGGTGGCGTCGTTGATGGCGCTGGCCGTGGTACGCGAGCGGGTCGCGGCCTATCGCCCGGCGGCGTGAAGGTGCGTCACACCATCAGTTCCGCGCGTCCTTAGGCTTGTTGCCCTTGGCGTAATCGTTCTTCGCCGGGGCGTAAGGCGGGCGCGGCTGGTGGGTCAGGTATTCCGCCACGTCGATGGCGTCCTGGTCGCTGAGGGAGCCGCCCTGCCCCAGCGGCATGTTGTGCTTGATGAAGGCTGCGGCGGTGTAGGTGCGCGCAAGGCCCGCGCCAATGTTGTAAGAGGCATTGCCCCATACGGGCGGGAAGACGTAGCCGCCGGCCGGGTTGGGCGTGCCGGCGCCGGTGGCGCCATGGCAGCTCCCGCATTTCTCGGCGTAGAGCTGCTTGCCACGCACGGGGTTGGGCTTCAACGCGGTATCCACCTTGCCCATGCCGCGCCCGACCACTGCCGTGCCCGTCGGCACACCGGTGGACAGCCAATGGATGTACATCAGGATCGCGTTCATCTCCTTCGAGTCGTAGGCCAGCGCCTTGCCGTTCATCGAGCGCTCGAAGCAGTCGTTGACGCGCTGCTGCAGCGAGTTGATGCTGCCACCCCGATTCCGGTACTCCGGGAAGACGCCCCACAGGCCGACAAAGGGGCCGGCCGACGGCGTCGTGCCCGCGCCGATATGGCAGTTCGTGCAGTTCAGGCCATTGCCGACATTCTTCGGCAGCAGTTTTCGCGTGTCGGTGATCAGCGCCCGGCCGAGCTTGATCGCCTCGCCGTCCGGGCCGCCGGGAATGGTACTGTCCGCCGGCACCTTGAAGGGCACCGGCGCCGCGGCCTGGGCCGTGGCCCCGGCCATCACGAACATCAACAAAAATGCGCGCAGCGCACCCGACCGAACCATCCCCCGCATTCCGATTCCCCTCGTTGTTGTGTTATCCCGGCATCCGAGCATGGGCCCTGCTGCGCAACCGCGCAACGCCTCCGGACACGCTCAGGCCCCGAAATCAAACCCCGCCGCTGGTGGGATGTTGCCCTCCTCCTGTTCGATCGTCTCCGCATCCCGCGCCGGCGCGCGCGGCGCAAGCCAGTACCGGCGGTAACGGTCCCGCCACGCTTCGGCAACGGACGGGCCCTTGTCACCGAACTCGATCGTCAGCGCTCCATCCAGATCGGTGCGCCGCATCTGCGCGCCCGCCGCTCCGTAACGCGCCATCACCTCCGCTTTGGGATGCCCGAAGCGGTTGCGATAGCCGGCGGCGACGATCGCCAGCCGTGGCCCCACCGCCACCACGAATTCCGGCGTGGAAGACGTGCGGCTGCCGTGATGCGGCACCACCAGCACGTCCGCGCGCAGCCCCTCGCCATACGCCGCCACCAGTTCCCGCTCGCTGCGCGCCTCGATGTCGGCGGCGATCAGGAGCGTGCCGCCGGGCGCGCTGACCTTCAGCACGCAACTGAGGTTGTTGTCTTTCACTTTCGTGCCATACACCTCTGCGGCGGGATGCAGAAACTCGAAGCGCACACCGTCCCACTCCCAGCGCTGGCCGCGTTCGCAGCGGCTGGGCGCGGGCGCGCCGGCCAGCAGCGCGTGGTCCGCCTTGAGCGACGACGCCACGCGCGCCACCGGCAGCGCCTGCAGCACGGACGCTGCACCGCCGCTGTGGTCGATGTCGTCGTGGCTCACCACCAGCAAGTCGAGACTGCGCACGCCGGCCGCACGCAGGTACGGCACGATCGTGCGGTTGCCGCTGTCCGCACTCGGACCGAACGCCGGCCCCGCATCGAACAGCACTGCGTGATTGGCTGTGCGGACGACGACCGCAAGCCCCTGCCCCACATCGAGTACCGTTGCGCGCACGCTGCCCGTGGCCAAGCCGGGCTGCAGCACGGTGAACAACGGCACCAGGGCCAGCGCGCCCAGCCAGCGGGCCGGAAAGCCGCGCGGCAACAGCAGCCACGCGACGCCCGCGCAGGCCACCGCCACCGTCCACGGCAGCGGCGCGTGCTGCTGCCAGACCGCCGCCGGCAACGCCGCCATCCACTCCAGCGGCAGCATCGTCAGCCGCATGACGAGATCGGCCAGCGCAAGGCCGAAGTCGAAGGGCAGCACACTCCCCACCAGCGTGAGCGGCACCACCACCAGGCTCACCAGCGGAATCGCCAACGCATTCGCCACCGGCGAGACCAGCGACACCTGCTGGAACAGCGCCAGCGTCAGCGGCACCAGCGCGAGTGTGATGGCGCCCTGCACGCGCAGCCATTGCCGCAGCACGCCCGGCTGCGCGAGCCGGCCGACGGTGACGCCAAGGATCACCGCCACCGCGCCGAAAGACAGCCAGAACCCCGCTGACAGCACGGCCCACGGATCGATCAGCAGTACGACCAGCAGCGCGCCGGCAAGGATGGAAGACACCGGTAACTGCCGCCCGCTCCACAGCGCAGCCGCCACCACCGCGAGCATGTAAACCGTCCTTTGCGCGGGTACGGCGAAACCGGCGAGCGCGGCATAGGCCAGCGCTGCGAGCAAACCGGCCACCGCCGCTGCTTTGGCCGCCGGCAGCCTGAGCGTCAGCCGCGGACTGCGCCGCCACAACGCGAGCGCCAGCGCATAGACGAGGCCCGACACCATCGTCACATGCAGGCCGGAAATACTCATCAGGTGATTGACGCCGGTGCGCGTGAAGACCTGCCATTGCGCGGGCGGGATGGCGCGCTGGTCACCGACCGCGAGCGCGGCGAGCACGCCGCCGCAGCATTCACCGGGCACCGCCGTGACGATGCGGTCGCGCAGGCGTTCCCGCAGCCGTTCGATCAGCGGCCCCATCTGCCAGACCTGCGCGGACAGGCGCTCGGGGTTCGTGCGCGGGCGGATGTAGCCGGTCGCCCGCACGCCGCGTTCCAGCAGCCACGCTTCGTAATCGAAGCTGTGCGGGTTGAGCGTGCCGTGCGGCTGCTTGAGGCGCACGGTGAAGCGCCAGCGTTCGCCGGCATGCACCTGCGGCAGGCCGTCATCGCCTTCGCGCGCGCTGCGCCCCCACCACGCGATGACGATGCGCGAGGGCACCGCCGCGCCGGCGGTGATCACCCGCTCGACGTCGAACTCGAACCGCACGCTGCGCTCGTACGGCTGTGGCAGGCTGGCGACCACGCCGACCACCACGATGTCGCGGCCTTCCCATGCGGGATCGAGGCGATCCGCCAGCCGCACCTCCGCACGCCACGCTGCCCAGCCATAGCCGCAAGCGGCGGCAACCGCGATGAGCAGCAGCAGACGCACGCCACCGGTTGCTCGCGGGCGGGGTGCCCACAGCGCCAGTGCGGCGGCCGCCGCCGGCAGCACCAGCCACGCGGCCGACAGTGCGGGCAGGACTTCGGCGCGCTGGAGCAGCGCGACGCCGAGGGCAAATGCGAATGCGAATGAGCGCATGGTGGGCAGATTCCAGTATCGGGCGCATTATCGCCGGGAGCGTCCTGACCATCGGCTACAATCGCGCGCCCTCCCGGCTCCAGGACTGCAATGCCGCGCAAGCTGTTCCGCAAATACCTGCCCTCGCACCAGGCGATCGTCAGCAACCCCTGGATCGCGAAGTTCGGCGGGCTGCTCACCCACCACAACCTCTGGCATCTGAATCGCCGCTCGGTGGCGGGCGGCTTCGCGGCGGGCCTGTTCGCGGGCCTGATCCCGGGGCCGCTGCAGATCATCGGCGGCACCATCGTCGCCATCGTGTTCCGCGTGAATCTGCCGGTGGCGGCCCTCACCACGTTCTATACCAACCCGATCACCATCGTGCCGCTGTACCTCGTCGCCTACGGGATCGGCGAACTGCTGGTCGGCAATAGCGGGGCTGCCGTCGTCGCGCCGCCGACATTCAGTTTCGATCTGGGCTTACGGGCCTGGATGGGCCAGCTCGTGGACTGGACCGCCAGCCTCGGCAAACCGCTGCTGATCGGCCTCCCGGTGCTGGCGCTGTGTCTCGCGGCCATCGGCTACTTCGTCGTGCGCTGCGGCTGGCGCCTGCACGTCGCGGCCGCATGGCGCCGCCGCGCGCGCCGCCGCGTCGGCGCCGCGCCCCCCGCATGAAGAGCCCCGACTACTGGCCGCAGGCCCTGCGCGAACTGGGTAAGAACGACCCGGTGATGCGCAAGCTGATCCGCAAGCATGGCGGCCTCACGCTGCGCAGCCGCGGCAACGCCTTCCAGACGCTGGCGCGCGCCATCGTCGGCCAGCAGATTTCGGTCAAGGCCGCGCAGGCGGTGTGGAACCGGCTGGCCGCCGCCGTGCCGGAACTCTCGCCGGCGGCCATTTCGCTGGCCGGGCCGGAACAACTGCGGGCCTGCGGCCTGTCCACCAGCAAGTCGCTCTACCTGCACGACCTCGCGGGGCATTTCGAGTCCGGCCGACTGCAGCCGAGACGCTGGCACGCGCTGGACGACGAGGCCCTGATTCTGGAACTGACCGACGTCAAGGGCATCGGGCGCTGGACGGCGGAGATGTTCCTCATCTTCTACATGGCGCGGCCCGACGTGCTGCCGCTCGCCGACATCGGGCTGCAGCGCGCGGTTGCCCTGCACTACGCGCAGGGCAAGCCGGTCTCCATGCTCAAGATCGAACGCATCGCCCGGCTCTGGCAGCCGTGGCGCTCGGTGGCCACCTGGTACCTGTGGCGCAGCCTCGACCCGATTCCGGTGGAGTACTGATGGTCCACTGGAGCGAACGGCCAACCTCCCGGCGCATCTACACCGGCTTCCTGTGGTCGGGCGGCGCGCTGGCCGTCGTGCTGGCGACCCCGGCCGGCCGCCGCGCGGTCGAGCACGCGTTGGGCTGGACCTGAGCGCGAAGCCGCGGTCATATGGAGCACCGTGAGTTCGTGGCGGCCTACGAACGCGGCACCGTGCGCGTCGTGGTCGATCCGGCGGCGGCGGCCCGCTTCATGTCCGGGCGCCTGCTGCTGCCCTTCTTCGCGCTGCCGGTCATCGGCGGTGGCATCGCGCTCGTGCTGATGGGCTGGGTGTGGAGCGGGCTCGCGGTGATTGCCGCCGGCATGCTGGGGCCGCGGCTGATCAAGCGCAGCGCGCCGCACTTCGTACTGACGCAGGCGCTGGCCGACCCTGCCTTCTATGCGGATGTTGTCCGTGCCGGGGTACTGACGGTGGCGCCCTCTGGCGCCGGTAACACCGCCTAAAGCGCCAGTCGACCGTCCACCAGTTCGACCTGCCGGTCCGCGCGCGCCGCGATCGCCGGATCGTGAGTCACGATGACCAGGCTCGCGGTCAGCGTGCGGTTGAGTTCCAGCATGAGGTCGAACACTTCGCCGGCGGTGCGGCGATCGAGGTTGCCGGTGGGTTCGTCAGCCAGCACGCAGGCCGGCCGCGTCACCAGCGCGCGCGCCACCGCCGCCCGCTGGCGCTCGCCGCCAGAGAGTTCGCCCGGCGCGTGCGTCAGGCGATGACCCAGCCCGACCCGCTCGAGCACGTCCTTCGCCCGCGCCCGCGCCTCGCCCGGCTCGAGCCGCCGGATGAGGAGCGGCATGGCGACGTTCTCCAGTGCGGTGAACTCCGGCAACAGGTGATGGAACTGGTAAACAAAGCCGAGCGCGCGGTTGCGCGTGGCGCTCCGCTCCGCTTCGGTCTGCGCGGCAAGGTTCTCGCCCTGCACGCGCACCTCGCCCGCGGACGGCGCGTCGAGCCCGCCGAGCAGGTGCAACAGCGTGCTTTTGCCGGAGCCGGAGGCGCCAACGATGGCCAGGCATTCGCCCGCGCGCACGTCGAGGTCCACGCCGTGCAGCACCGGCACTTCATGCGGGCCCGAGACGTAGCGCTTCTGCAAGCCGCGGCAAGCCAGCACCGGCACGGCGGCGTCACTCATAGCGCAGAGCCTCCGCCGGATTGACGCGCGCCGCGCGCCAGCTCGGGTAGAGCGTCGCGATCACGCTGACCACGAAGGAGAAGATGCCGGTGAGGATCACGTCGCCCGCCTGCAACTCGGAAGGCAGGTCGCTGATCATGTAGACGTCCTTGGCAAGGAACTTGAAGCCGAGCACATGCTCGATTGCGGGCACCACCACGTCGACGTTGGTGGCCAGCGCGATGCCGCTCACCAGCCCCAGCACTGTGCCGACCACGCCGACCAGTGTGCCCTGGATCAGGAACACGGCCATGATGCTGCGCGGGCTCGCACCGAGGGTGCGGAGAATGGCGATGTCGGCCTGCTTGTCCTTCACCGCCATGAACATGCTGGAGACGATGTTGAAGGCGGCCACCGCGATAATGAGGAACACGATGAAGAACATCATGCGCTTCTCGATGTCCACCGCGCGGAAGAAGTTCGCGTTCTGGCGCGTCCAGTCGGAGAGGTAAGCCGCACCCGGCAGCGTCATCGCCAGATCGCGCGCGACGCGTGGCGCCAGGAACAGGTCCTTCAGCTTGAGGCGCACCCCGGTGACCTTGTCCTCCATGCGGTAGAGGCGCTGCGCGTCCGCGATGTTCACGAGCGCGAGGCCGGAGTCGTATTCGTAGTGGTCCACGCCGAACAGCCCCACCACCGTGAACTGCTTCAGGCGCGGCAGGATGCCCGCCGGGGTGACGACGCCCTGCGGCGCGATCAGCACGACCTTGTCGCCGGGCAGCACGCCCAGCAGCCGCGCGAGGTCCTGGCCGAGGATGATGCCGAACTCGTCCGGCCTGAGGTCGGACAGACTGCCCTTCTTCATGTGCGGTCCGAAACCCGCTACCTTGTCTTCCGCCGCGGGCTCGATGCCGCGGATCAGCGCCCCGCGCACGTTGCCACCGGAGGACAGCAGACCCTGCTGCAGGACGAAAGGCGCGGCCGCGATCACCTCGGGGTTCTTGAGCGCGGCGGCCTCGATGCCGCGCCAGTCCGCGAGCTGGTTGTCGGGCCCGGAAATCTGCACGTGCGAGGCCACGCTGAGGATGCGCGTGCGCACTTCGTGCTGGAAGCCGTTCATCACGGACAGCACGGTGATCAGCACCATCATGCCGAGCGCGATTCCGATGATGGAAACCGCCGAGATGAAGGAGACGAAGCGATTGCGGCTGCGCGACAGCGTGTAGCGCAGGCCGATGAACAACTCGTAGGGGCGCACGGGCGGAGTTTGCCATATCTCCATCGGCCGCGCTGCGATGCTTTGCCCCGCAAGCGCTGCGCTACACTCGCGCCAGCGCCCACTGCCCTGCCACGATGCCCCTCACCCTCCTCCTGACCGGCGCGCTTTGGCCCTCCGCCGATGGCACACCGCCATCACCCGCCGCACCTGTGCTTGCACGCCTGCTCGCGCGCGGCAAAACGCAATTGCGTCCGCTTGACGGCGCCGCGCAGTGGTTGTGCGAAGCCTTCGGCGTCGCGCGCCGGCAGGACTGGCCCGTGGCCCCTCACGCGCTGGCCGGCGACGGCGGCGACCCCGGCGACGGCTACTGGTTGTGCGCCGATCCCGTGCACGTGGAAGTCGGCCGCAGCGGCGCCGTGGTGACGCCGGCAGGCGCGTTGCAGATCACCGCGGAGGAAGCGGCAGCACTGAGCGGCGCCCTGAACACGCACTTCGCCCCGGCACTCGCCTTCACCGCCGCGCAGCCCGGACGCTGGTACGCGCGCGCCGCGCCGGGCTTTGCTGCCGCCGATGCGAAGGGCCGCCGCGCGGTCGAAACCGAACTGCAGATGCTGCTGCACGCGCATCCGGTAAACACCGTGCGCGAGGACCGTGGCGTTCCCACGATCAACAGCATCAGTTTTTCCGGCGGCGGCAGCTATACGGCACCGACCCGGCAGCCGTTCGATGCGGTTTATACGGACCTGCCGCTGGCGCGCGGCCTGGCGGGGCCCGCCTTGACCCGCGCCCCGCCCCCCCGCTCCGGCGACCTCCGCGTGGAACCCGACGCGCGCGTGCTGGTGGCTCTCGATGCGCTGGAGGGCGCCGATTCGTGGCCGGCCGCACTGGAGGCGCTCGATGCGGGCTGGATCACTTTCATCGAGCAAGCCCTGGCGGGTGGACACTGCACCGAAGCCCGCCTGGTGCTGACGGGCCGCAGCCACGCGCTCGAATGCACGATTTCACCGCGCGACCGCTGGCGCTTCTGGCGGCGCGGTGCGCCGCTCCCGCAGACACTGACCGAGCCGTCTGCATGACCAAGAGGTCGCAGGGAACGTGAAGATTATCGGCAGCAAGCCCCTGATTTTTTCAACTGGATGTCCTGCACTCCCCGTGCCTTGCCACGCATTCCCCCCGTCATTGAAGCGGTCGTGGACGCGACGCGCTATCCCGAAACGGTGTACGAATGAGCACGCGATGCCGATATTGGTTATCTTCGGGCAATGAATACCCTACGACGCCCGCCTAGCTCCCTCTGGCGCTTCGCCCTTGCCGGCGTCTGCGCGGCCGCACTGCTCGCGACGGCCGCCGCCCAGGCGAGCCGGGCCACGCTGCCGTCGCGCACCGTCGCCATGCCGCCGCCGGCCACCCGGCTTGCGCTGACCGATGATGCAAGGCCGTGGCTGCTGGCGGTCTCGAAGCCGCGCACCGCAAATGCAGCCCGCCCTGCGTCCACGCCGACGCCGGCCCTTGCCCCCACGGCCGAGCGCACCCGCGCCCCGGTCGTGACGGTACCCGGTCCCGGTCCGGGCCAGGCCGGCTACGTGCACTATTTCGTGCTGAAGGATCCGAACGGCGCGCTGGAATCGCATGTCGGCATCGAACTGCCCGATCAGCGCATCGCGTGGTCCTTTCCCGGGATAGGCGTGGAGGTCTTGCCGTTCGTGAAGTCCGGCGTCGTGACCGTGCGCGGCAAGAAATTCGAAGTCCGCCACCTGTACGGCCTCCGCCCCTTTCCGGACGACCCGTCCATGCGCGAGTTGCAATACGCAATCGAGGCCCGCGTGATGGTGTTCGCCGACGACGTGACGCCGCACTGCGATCCCGAGGTGCGCGGCAAGACGTACTGCCTTAGTTGCCTCGGCTTCGCGCTGCGCGTGCTGTTCCCGGGCAAGACGCCCGCCTATCCCGCCCTGCCGCAGGACTTTCAGCGCGCCAACGCCGAGGCCTACAGCACCGAAGACCTGCTGCTGTATCTGGCCGGCGTGCAGGGTCAGGACTACGACGCGCGCATGAAGCGCATCGATGACATCAATCCGCCACTGGCGCTGCGCGAGGAACTGCTACGGCTGGTTGGCGCACCCGATACGACCACTGCTGCGGGAAATCCGGAGCCCGCCGGTGCCGCCGGCAAGGGCCACCCCAACGCCAGCCGCATCGGCACACGGCCAGTCCAGCGCAAGCGGCTCTAGTTCATGCGCGTCCCGCACGGCAGGCTGGCTTCCGTCTCCGGCGCAGCAATGGCCGCGGGAGTCCTGTTTGCCGGCTGCGCGTGGGTGAGTGGCTGCGCCACCGGCCTCACCGTCACCAGCGAGGAAAGCACCGAAGCCGCGGGCAAACGGCTCACCATGCAGCGACAGTGGCTGGAACCGCGCAACGGTGGCCGCCTCGTCAACACAGCCGAGCTGCAACCTGGCGACATCATGCTATCCGCCGCGGCGAGTGTGCCCTCCCTCGGCATCCGGCTTTTCACCGTGGCGCCCGTCAGCCACGCCGCGCTCTACGTTGGCCAGGACCAGATCTTGGAAGCCGTGGGTTCCGGCGTGCGCGTGCGGCCGGTCGAGGCCGTGATCGGCGAGGAAGCCGTCATCGTCGTCCTGCGGCACCCCGGTGTCGATGCCGCGCACCAGGAAAGGCTGCGCGCCTTCGCGCTGGGAAGCGTCGGCGGTCGTTACGACCACGTCGGCATCGTACTGCAGGCGCCGGTGGCGCTGCAGCGCCGCCTGTGCGAACTGCCGCTGGTGCCCTCGCCGGTGCGCGACTACTGCATCCGCGGCGTGGCGGCCATCCACATGGGCGCCGCCCGCAACGACCGCTTCTTCTGCTCGCAGTTCGTGCTGGAGGCCTACAAGCGCGCCGACCTGCCGCTCACCAGCGCCGACCCGCGCTGGCTCTCGCCCTCCAACATCCTCCACATGCGCGAAGGCGACGTGCCGTCGGTGAAAAGCCTGCAGACGCTGGAATATGTAGGACACCTCAAGTTTCGGCTGCCCGGCATCGAGTCCCCTTCCGGCGGCGGCGGTTAGGGTACGATGCGAACAACCAAACACGAGGAATACTGATGGCCATCAGCTGGATCACTGCCTTCAAGGTCATCCCCTGGCGCGACGTCATCGCCGCCGCGCCCGTCGTCGCCGAGGGCGCGAAGAAACTGTGGGCCACCGCGCGCAAGAAAGCGCCGGAGCCACTGGCCGATACCACCACCCTCGACCCGGCCGACCGCCTGCGGACGCTGGAAGCGCAGAGCGCAGAACTGAAGCGCGAACTCGCCACCTCCGCCGAACTCATCCAGTCGCTCGCCGACCAGAACCTGCGGCTGATCAAAGCCGTGGACAAACTGCGTTTCCGGACGTGGATCCTGCTCGTGTTCTGCGGGGGGCTCGCAGTGGCGGTTGCGGTATTGTTCTGGCGCTGACGCGTCCGATTGCCGGTACTCGTGGCACGAGTGCGATAAGTTTTCGCACGAGTCTGATGGAAAAAGAGAAATTTCCGAAACAGGTCGTGAACAGGATGGCTTGCTCGATGTACAGTGCTTATCCCCTGTGTGGCCTATTGAAAAAAAACCGAATGCATTCCGCCTTTTCGGGGTTCTAGGTTAACAACTTACTTTCCCTTATCTGCGTCCTCTGCGTCTGCGGCTCATTCAGCCTTTCCAGGTGCCCTTGGCGTCCCCGGATCGAGTCCGGGGCAGGTCGGCGGCAAACCTGTTTTTTACTTCTTCTTCACATTGAAAAACCGCCCGCCCTGCACCCCGCCCGCCAGGCTCGTCCACGCGTAATCGAACGTCCCCGTCGCCGCCACGCTGAACGCCGCAGCCGTCAGCGCGCTCGCGAACGTGAGCCGGGAGGCCTGGCTGGCGGGCGCATCCTCCAGCGGGAACTGCGCGTCCTCGTGCACGGTGTCCCTGAGGGACACCTCGCCCACGCCCGCGGGGATGAAATGGAAGAAGAGGTCGCGGTTGCGCGCCAGCGAGATTTCCTCGTCGGCGCCGAGCAGCAGCACGGGCTTCCTGACCTTCGCGAACAGAGCCGGGAAGCCGCGGCCCACCACCGCCGGATCGAGCAGGATGCCGCCCACGGCCGGCGCATTCTCGCCCAACGCGACCGCAACCGCCGCGCCGCCGAAGGAGTGGCCGGCAAGCACGATCCGGCCGGGATCGATGCGGGCGTCGACGAGTTCCGGGCGGCGGGACACGGCCTCGGCGAGCTTCGCCAGCGTCCTGCCATTGGTGATCCACGGGCCGTTGTTGGGCAGTTGCACGGCCAGCGCATGCATCCCCCAGGAAGCAAGATGCAGGGCCTGGTAGGCGTGATCGTCCTTGCCGTTGCCAAAGCCGTGTACAAGAATGACGAGGGGTGCCTTGTCGGGTTGCACGGCCAGATACTGATCCGCGCGGACCAACTCACCGCCCGGCAAGCGCAGTTCGACGTCCTCCTGCACAGCCACCTCGAAAGGCCCGCGCAGGCGGAACAGATCCACGTCCGCCTTGCGGCCGAGCAGGTAGGTCTGCATGCCGCGGTAATCCGCGAAACGCAGCGAGGTCTTGCCGGTGTCAGGCATGCGGGCACAGCCGCCAACGATCAGTAGTCCGGCGATCGCTGCCAGCAGGAAAGCCGCACGCCTGCGCGCCGGCGCGGGGGGCGCCCCATGGGTATTCAGCGCATCTGACAATTAATTGATACCCTTCTCTCCGCCCGGCCGGAGCGCTGCCCCAGAGGAAGGCGCCCGGAGACCGGCTCGGAACGAGGATCCGAAATGAAAAGAATGACCACTACCGTCCTGCTATCGGCACTGCTGCTGCTCGCGGGTGCGCTGCCGGCCGCCGAGACCGCCAGCGACAAGCTGCAGATGGAGCGTTCCCGGCAAGACAGCATCTATCACAGCAAGGGCCAACAAAGACCGGAAGGATACGTTATCGACCGCTCGCTGACGTCCTACAAGGCGATCCTGCCCCAGGAATTCGCCCAGACGCTCTCCCTGATGGGACCGAAAGACCGCTGGCTGGACATCGGCGCGGGCCGCGGCCAAGCCGTGCTGGATTATTGCACGGCGGGGGCCGACCGCAGCCTGAATGCCCGGGTGGTCGCCATGTCCATCGAAGACCGCAGGACGCCGGAGTGGCACCAGGCCGCAGCCAGCATCGGCGCCGACCGCATGCAGTACGTTTTCGGCAAGCGGCTGAGCGAGTACTCCCAGCAGGAACTCGGACAATTCAGGGTCATCACCGACGTCATCGGCGGCTTCTCCTACACCGACCGGCTGTCCGTGTTCATGGAACGCGTGCTTGCCCTGCTGGATACGGGCGGCGCTTTCTACACCGTCCTGCAGGACGTGCACTCGGCGGAGGGCAGCAACAAACCCCATTACGAGGGCGCCCCCTACCTGACGGTCCTCAGCAATGCCGGCGGCGCCCCGGTAAAAGTCTGCGACTGGCTGAAAAGCATCAGTTGCGTGGAAGTCACCTGCGCGCTGAAAACGGCCTGGAAGCCGCCCATCGAGGTCTACGGCATCCGCAAGGTCTGCAACGAGGTCAAGGTGCCACTGCTGACGATGATCCACTACGAGGCGGGAACGCCGCCCGAGCGGGGATTCCGGCTGGCGCAGTAGCCAGGTACCTCAACAACGGGGATCGGAGCCATACCCCCTTTCCCGCAGCCCGCCGAATGGCTGCGATGTCTTCCCGCGGAGACCATCGCATGCCCGGCTACACCGTCGAAACCACCCGTTTCCATATCGGCGCCGACGATTACGACATCCGCGCCCTTTCCAACCGTCAGCAGTACGCCGACGCTGACGGTCTCGCCGAGCGCGCGGGCATCTCCTCCGCGGCGTGGCCACTGTTCGGCGTGGTGTGGCCGGCGGGCCTGGCCCTAGCGGAAGAGATGAGCACCTTCGCCGTCGCCGGCAAGCACATCCTCGAGATCGGCTGCGGGCTCGGCCTGTCCAGCCTCGTGCTCGCGCGGCGCGGCGCGGACATCACCGCCTGCGATCGTCACCCGCTGGCGGAGGGTTTCTTGCGGCACAACACGGATCTGAACGGGCTGCCGCCCATTCCCTACCGGAGCGCCGCGTGGGAGGGGCCGAATGACGAGCTTGGCCACTTCGACCTGATTCTCGGCAGCGACCTTCTGTACGAACGCGACCACCCCGCCCTGCTGTGCGGCTTCATCGCGCAGCATGCTTATCCAGTGGCGGAGGTGCTGTTGGCCGATCCCGGGCGCGGCTACTGCGCGCAGTTCAGCGAGCGGATGGCGGCGGAGGGTTACACGCTCACCGAACGGTGGCTGCACTTCGCGCTGTCGGACAAACCGGCTTCGCAGGGCCGCATGCTGAGTTACGTGCGCGGGCACGCTTAGGGTTCCGGCGTTTGCCTTGCCCCCCATCCCAACCTTCCCCCGTAAACGGGGGAAAGAGTTAAACAGGATCAGCTGCGGAAAGTGGCGAGGTCGAGCGGTCCGTCGAACGCGCGCCGCGCGAACGCGAGGAAACCGTCCGCCCGCTTCGCGTCCCAGCCGCCGAACGCGGCATTGCCGCGGAACTTGGCTTCGATGTCGGCGCGGGAGAGCGGCTCCTCCACCCCGCCGCGGATGTGCGGCTGGCGTTCCTCCACCGTCGATCCGTCCTTGAGCGTCAGCTTGATGTGTCCGGTGTAGGCCTTGGGATAGGGATTGTTCGGATCAACGATGTACTGGACCTTGCCGGCCAGCGCGAGGATGCGCGGATCGTGCGCTTTCTCCTCGGTAAACGCGTCCAGCCCCGCGCCGCCGGTGATCATGGCCACCGCAATATTGAAGGGCGTGGAGAACTTCGCCGCATAGGCGTTGGCCGGCTTGTGCTTGGAGGCCAGCGGCTCCCACAGGCGATGCACGTAGCCCTCCGCCGTCTCGCACTCGATCGCCACCACGTCTTCCGCCCGGATGCCGCGCCTGGACAGCCGCAGCGCGCATTCGATGTACGGCTGGTTCATGGTGCCGGTCGCGTACGGCTTGAAGGTGATGCCCTCCATCACCCAGCGCTTGCCGTAGTCCGCGGTCAGCGCCGCGTAATCGCCGTCCGCGCGGTGCGCGAAGCCGTTATAGAGGCCATGCGTGCCCTCGAACACGGTGCGCGGCCCGTAGAAGGCCTGCCCGCCCAGCCGCGCCGCCTGCAAGCCCGCCTGCGCGGCCCAGCCGGGATGCATGCGCTTGGTCCACGCCCCTTCCGCCAAATACTCGATGATGCCGCCCGCCATGCTGCCGGCGATGCCGAGCGCATCGACGGTCTGCTTCGGCGTATGGCCCAGCGTCGCGGCCACGGCCGCCGCCGAAGCCAGCGTGCCGAGCACAGCCGTCGGGTGAAAGCCCGCCTTGTGGATCGCCTTCGGGACGACCATCGACAACCGGCACAGCGTTTCCACGCCGACCGCGATTCCCAGCAACGCTGCCCGTCCGTCGCGCCCGAAACGCTCGCAGGCCGCCAGCACCGCCGGGATGATCACCACGCCGCTGTGCACCGGCCCGCCCTCGAAGGTGTCGTCGAAGTCCTCGCCATGCGAAGCGGTGCCGTTGATCAGCGCGGCGTCGGTCGGCGAGAACGTCGCCGCGTGGCCGATCGCCGTGCACGGCCCGCCGGCGTCGAGCCCCGCCACCATCGCCTGCATGTAGTCGGTGCCGCGCGCGGCGACGCACAGGCCGACGATGTCGATCAGCAATTGCTCCACGCGCTCGCGCACGTTGGCGGGCAGACGGTCAGCGGAGAGCGCCGTAATGGCGGCGGCGAGTTGTTCGGCAACGGCGGTGGTGGGCAAGGGATTCGTCATGGATGCTGGGGAGAGCCAGAAATAAGTTAGCCGTCAAGGCGCCAAGGACGGCAAGGACGCCAAGAAGAACACCGTTAAGGAACCTCTGAATAACCCCGTCACACCAGCCTGGAAGGGGGAGGGGCCCCTTCCTCTGTAGCTGGTGCCCATTTCATTGATTTCACTGGATTCCAGCTTTCGCTGGAATGACGGAGGTAGCGTTTTTCAAAGCGTCATTAACGGTGTTCTTCTTGGCGTCCTTGGCCCCTTGACGGCGATTACGTATTACCGGTACACCTTCACGCCGGCTTCCTGCAGGAGGGTGCGCATGCGGGCACTGAAGGTGTCGAAGAACTTCGAGAGGTCCGCGCTTTTCTGGAAACCCTCCTCGAACTGGTTGTCCTCGAGGTACTTCTGCCACGTTGGCGTTTTGACGAGGCGCGCGAACAGGTCCTCCCAATAGGCGACGTTCTGCGCCGGAATGCCCGGCGGCGCCACGACGCCGCGCACCTGCGGCACGATCGGCACGTCGAAGCCCGCCTCCTTGAGCGTCGGCACGTTCGGCAGTGACGGCAGGCGCTTCTCCGTGGCTTGCGCCAGCACGCGCATGTTGCCCGCGCGGATCTGCTCGCCCGCCTCCTGCGGCTCGATCACCATCATCTCCACGTGCCCGCCGAGCAGCGCGGCGATGCGCTCGCCGCCGCCCGGAAAAGAGATGAACGCCCACTGCGCGCCGGTGGACTTCTGCAACAACTGGCGCACGACGTTGTCGCGGCTGGTGATGGAACCGCCCGATTGCTTCAGCTTGCCCGGATTCTTTTTGGCTGCCTCGATGAAATCCCCCATCGTCTTGTACGGCGAGTCGGCCTTGACCGCGATCACCGCCGGCTCCAGCACCAGGCGCACGATCGGCGTGAGATCCTTGAGCGAGACCTTGGCTTCCGCGCTCACCAGCGGGTTGGTCATCCAGTTCCCCGTGAACAGGCCCAGCGAGTGCGTCTCACCCTTCTTTTCGGCCAGATACGCCGCCGCCACAGTGCCGTTGCCGCCCGGCCGGTTGACCACGACGAAGCGCACGGGCGCGAGCTTCTCCTTCTCGATCATCTGCACCATGGCGCGCGCCAGCACGTCGCTGCCGCCGCCAGGCCCGGTGTGCACCACCAGTTCGACCGGACGCGTCGGCTTGAAGCCCTGCGCGAACGCCGCGGGGGTGGGCGGCGTCAGCACCGCGAGGGCCAGCGCTGCGGCCGGCCAGAGATTGCGTATCGTCATGGTGAAACTCCTTCTTGAACGTGCTCAGGCGTCGCCCGAGGTGTCGATGGCCTGCGTGCGCCAGCGGTTGAAACGTTTGATCACAGGCAAGAACAGGATCACGGCCGCCAAACATAGCATGACCGCCGAGATCGGTCGCGACACCAGGATGGACAATTCGCCCTGCGACATCATCAGCGACTGGCGCAGCGCCCGCTCCATGCTGTCGCCGAGCACGACGCCCAGCACGAGCGGCGCCGTCGGATAGTCCAGCTTGCGCATGGCGTAGCCGAGCACCCCGAACAGTACCAGCAGTCCCGCGTCGAACAGCCCGCCGCCCGCGGACAGCACGCCAACCAGGCACACGCCGAGGATCCCGGGCATCAGCACGAAAGGCGGCAGGCGCAGAATCTGCGCGAACAGCGGCACCAGCGGCAGGTTCAGCACCAGCAGCATGACGTTGCCCACGTACATGCTGGCGACCAGTCCCCAGAACAGCGAGGGATTGTCCGCGATCAGCAGCGGCCCCGGCTTGAAGCCCCACAGCACCAGCGCGGCGAGCAGGATCGCGGTGGTGCCGGAGCCCGGGATGCCCAGCGTCAGGAGCGGTACCAGCGCCCCGCCGGTTTCCGCGTTGTTGGCGCCTTCGGGTGCGGCCACGCCCTCGACCACGCCCGTGCCGAACTTCTCCGGGTGCTTCGAGACGGCTTTCTCGATGCCGTAGCTGATGAAGGACGCGATGGTGGACCCCGCCCCCGGCAGCACGCCGATCAGGAAGCCGACGATCGACCCGTTGGCGAAGGCGAACCGGCAGTCCTTCAAGTCCTGCACGGTCGGCAGCAGGTTGCGCAGCCCCTTGGGCACGGGCAGCGTCTGCGCATCCCCTGGGGACTCCACGGTCGCCAGCACCTCGCCGATGGCGAAGATGCCGATGGCGACGACCACGAACTCGATGCCGTCGAGCAACTGCATCTGGCCGAAGGTGAAGCGCGAGGTTGAGCTGAAGAGGTCCGTGCCCATGCTCGCGATCCACAGGCCGACCAGCATCGCGAGCAGCGCCTTCAGGTACGAGTGGCCGGCCAGCAGCGACACGAGGGCCAGGCCCAGCGCCATCAGCGCGAAGTATTCCGGGGAGCTGAAAGACAGCGCGAATTTGGCGATCGGCGGCGCGATCAGCATGAGGCCCAGCACGCCGGCCGTGCCGGCGACGAAGGACGCGATGGCCGCGATGCCCAGCGCCGCGCCCGCCCGCCCCTTGCGCGCCATCTGGTAGCCGTCAAGACAGGTGACCACCGAGGCGGACTCGCCGGGCACGTTGAGCAGGATGGCGGTCGTCGATCCGCCGTATTTCGCGCCGTAGTAGATGCCGGCGAGCATGATGATGGCGCCCGAAGGGTCCATGCGGTAGGTCAGCGGCAGCAGCATGGCGATGGTCGCCGCCGGCCCCAGCCCCGGCAGGATGCCCACCACCGTGCCGAGGAACACGCCGACGAAGCACCACATGAGGTTCACCGGCGCGAGCGCGACGGCGAAGCCTTGCCAGAGACCGCTGATGACGTCCATCAGAAACCCAGCGGCCCGGCCGGGAGTTCAACCCCCAGCGCGAATACGAACACGAGGTAGAAACCGGCGGAAAGGGCGACTGCGCTGCCGGCGGCGACACCCCAGGTGCGCTGGTAGAGGTAGCGTACGAGGAAGAGTGTCAGCAAACCGAAAGCCACAGTGAACCCGATCGGCTTGAGCAAGGCGACGGTGATGGCGAGCGCCACGATGACCGCCAGCGCGCGGCGCTGGCCCGCAGAAAACGCCTGCGACGGGTGCGCGGTGCCGCCGCGCAGGCTCTGCGCCGCCAGCAGCAGCGCCACGATCAGCATGGCGATGCCGTACCACAGCGGGAAAAAGCCCGCGCCCGGTCCCTCGGGCGTCAGGTAGTCCCAGCCGCTCGCGGCGAACACGATGCCGCCGCCCAGTACGGCCAGTGCCAGTCCCGACCAGAAATCACCCTGCTTCACTGCCCCTCCTGCCCTGTCGCCGTTGCCGCCTTGCGGAACCCGGAATGGCGTACGCCCCGGCCAGTTTCGGTGCGGACACGCGCTGGGAGTGTGCTGGATTCTTGCGCGCCCGGCCTCTGCGGCCGTGACCGCGTTGCTGCTGCCTGACTAACCGCCGATCTGATACCCGGCGGCGAGCAGCAGCGGCTGGGCGGTGAACCCGGTCAGGCGCTTCACGAATTCCCGCGCCAGCGCGGCATCCGCCGTGGCCGCCACCACGCCGGCCGAGTACGTCGTCACCACGGCGAGCTCGCCGGGCAGCGCACCGACCAGCGTGACCTCGGGGTTGGCGAGGATCTCGGTCACCTGCGTAATGCCCATCGCGAGCACGCCATCGCCGGCCGCCATCGCCTTCATCGCCGCGTAGCCGTTGGGGCGCAGCGCAAAGCGGCCCCGCATCTGCCGGGTGATGCCCAGCCGGTCCAGCACGCCCATCACGACCTTGCCGGCGGTGGCGCGCAGCGGATCGGGAAAATACAGCCGGCGCGCCGCCAGGATGTTGGCGCGCAGCACCTCGGCGTTAGAGACGTCCGGTTTGGGCGAGCCGGCTTTCACCGCCACGCCGGTGCCGACCTTGCCGAGATCGGCGCGCGAGCCCGGCGCAAGGCGGCCGGAGGCGATCAGCTCGTCGATGAGCGGCGCGGACAGCACGATGACATCCGCGGGCGTGCCTTCGAGCAGCTTCATCTTGAGCGCGTTGACGGCGTCGTAGACCACCTGCACGCGATGGCCGGTCTGCCGCTCGAACTGCACGACGATTTTCTCCGTCACCGCCTGCGCGGCGCCGGCACACAATACGTTCAACGTCGACAAGGGTGCCCCCGCGAAAAGAGGCGGCGAGTGTAGCATGCGAGGCGCGCTAGAATCAGTCATGCGCCTGCTCTACCACGCGCGGCATGTCGCCGACGCGCACTTCATCCGGAACCTGCTGGAAGGCGAGGGCATCGCGGCCCTCGTGCGGGGCGAATTCCTCGCCAGCGGCATCGGCGAACTGCCGGCCGACGTGCTGTCGGTCTGGATCATGGATGACACCCAGATGGCGCCTGCGGAAGCGCTGTTGCGCGATCTTGCGCGTGGCCGCATGGCTGCGGGCAAAACGCCCTGGAACTGCATCCACTGCGGCGAGCGGCTGGAAGCGCAGTTCACCGAATGCTGGAACTGCGGGACCGCTCGGCCAGCAACTACGGAGGGATAGTTTTTTAGTTTTGAGTGATTGGTGACGCCTGTCGCGTCACGACTATTGCCCCATCACCCATCACCCATCACCCATCACTCCTATAACCAGCCCCGCACGTCCTTCTCGTCCTTCAGACGCCAGGCCCGGGCGATGATGCGTTGCATCTCCGCAGGGGTGGCGCCGCCATTGAACGCTGCCAGCCGCAGCGCCTTGTCTTCCAGTTCCGCCCGCGACAGCGTGTTGTCCGGATCGCCCTTGGGCGAGGCGATCTTCTGTTCCAGCACGCGGCCGTCGGCCATGCGCACCGTCACCCGGCCCATCCAGCGACGCGGATAGGCGGCATCGATCTCGGGATCGAGCACCATCTTCACCTTGTCGTGGAAACCGCGCACCGCGGCGTCCTTCAGCGCGGCATCGGTGAAGTCGGAGAGCCCGGCGCGGCCTAGCGTCGCCGCCAGCGCAAGCACGATGCCCATGGAAAACTTGGACTGGTGGATGGTGCGCGGGTCCGTTACCGGCCCCAGCACGTCGATCGCGCCCTGATGCACGTGCGCGGTGACTTCGGCCACCTCCGTCGCCTTGATCCCGTGCGCCTGCATCAGGGCAAGCAGCGCATCCGCTGCCGGATGCGTATGGCGGCACGAGGCGTGGAACTTGAAGGAAGTCTCGGCCGTGGCCCAGCGTGTGCCCAGTCCGTCCGTCAGCCATTTCGGATCGGCATCGTCCGACATCCCGGCGGCCATGCCCTGCTTGCCTTCAAGGATGTGCCGCGCCCCGGTGAAACCATCGCGCGCGATGCAGGCCGCCATCAGGCCGTCGGCGGCGGCCTTGCCGGTGTGCAACTGCTTGGAGTCCGCCGCGTCGCGCAGGAACTCCCACAGCCCTGCGGCCATGGTGCCGGCGGAACCAAGGCAGTGCTGGAAGCGGTCGGCGTCGAGCTTCAGCAGGTGCGCCACCCCCGCCGCCGCGGCAAGCTTGCCCGCCGTGCCAGTCGTATGGAACACGGTGTAATGCGAGCGGCCGAGGAACTCGCCCACCCGCACGCCGCATTCGTAGCCGGCGACCGATGCGGCGATGAATTCGCGCCCGGAGGCGCCGGTTTCCTGCGCCATCGCCAGCACCGCCGGAAACACCACGGTCGCCGGATGCAGCACGGAGGAGTTGTGCAGGTCGTCCTGCTCGACCACGTGCGAAGCGGCGCCGTTGATGAGCGCCGCGAAGAACGGCGAGGTGCGGCCGCGCGAGGTCAGGATTTCGGCGGGACCGGTGGCCGGGCCGCTCGCCTCCGCAAATGCCTCGAACACCGTGACCGGCCGCGCGCCCTTGCCTGCCAGCGCGGAGGCGATCCAGTCGAGGAACAGGTCTTCGGTGCGTGCAACGACCGGTGCAGGAATGTCCTCGTAGCGCAGTTGCGCCAGAAAATCGGACAGCACGCGGGAGGGGTAGAGATCGGCCTGGTTCATGGGACGCGCCTTCTGCCTGTGAAATTTCGGTAATTATGCCATCGGCCTGTCAACGCCACGCTCACAGACGTCGGTGGCGGGGGATGCTATCGTGCCCATACATTCTTACATCCACCCGCCCGGGAGGCTCCTGCCATGATCATCACCGCGTTTTACGCCGGCTTGCTGGCGTTGTGGTTCGTCCTGCTCAGCGCCTTGGTCATCCAGCGCCGGCGCAGCGGCAGCATCAGCCTCGGCGACGGCGGCGACGCGTCGTTGCAGCGGCGCATCCGCGGCCACGCTAATTTCGCGGAATACGTACCCCTGGCGCTGCTGCTGATGGCGCTGCTGGAAATGGGCCGCACCTCGATTTACGTCCTGCACGTGCTGGGCATTCTGCTGCTCGTGGGCCGGCTGCTGCACGGCTACGCGCTCAGTTTCACCGACAAGTTCTTTCTCGGACGCACGCTCGGCGCGGCACTGACCTTCACGGTGCTGGTCATCGCCGGCATCCTGTGCGTATGGCAGGGCTTCCGGGGCATGACGCTGACGATGTAATCAGATCGCGGCAGCGGTACGCAGGGCTGCTATCTGTTGCGTGCCGTAGCCCAGTTCGCGCAGGATGGCGTCGGTGTGCTCGCCCACCGCCGGCACCGGACCCATCCGGGCCTCGAAGTCCGCATGCGTGGCCGGCGGCAACAGGGTATCGAGTTCCCCCGCCGGCGAGGTCATCGTGCGCCAGCGCCCGCGTGCGGCGAGCTGCGGATGCGCCCAGACCTCGTCGAGCTCGTTCATGCGCGCGTTGGCGATCTGCGCGCGGTCCAGCCGCTCGACCAGTTGCGCCGCGGTCAGCTTTGAGAACACCCCGTCCATGATCGCCTGCAACGCCGCGCGGTTCGCCACCCGCTGCGGGTTACCCTTGAAGCGCGGATCCTCAGCCAATACAGGCTGTTCCAGCACGAGCGCACAGAACTGCGCCCATTCACGCTCGTTCTGGATGCCGAACATCACGCTCTTGCCGTCGCCCGCGGTGAAGCGGCCGTAGGGCACGATGGTCGCGTGGTCCGGGCCGCTGCGCGCGGGGCGCTGGCCCGAGTAATGCGCGTAGTACAGCGGATAGCCCATCCACTCGGTCAGCGCTTCGAACATCGACACCTCGACGCGGCCGCCCTTCCCCGTCCGCTCGCGCTGAAACAGCGCCGTCAGCACCGCGGAGTAGGCGTGCATGCCGGTGGCGATATCGGCGATCGACAACCCGACCTTGGACGGGGTTTCCTCCGTGCCGGTCACCGTCAGCACGCCCGCCTCGCTCTGGATCAGCAGGTCGTAGGCTTTCTTGTAGCGGTAGGGGCCGGTCGATCCGTAGCCGGAGATGTCGCAGACGATCAGCCGCGAATGCTGCGCGGTCAGCGTTTCCGCGCCGAGGCCCAGCCGTTCCGCCGCGCCGGGTGCCAAGTTCTGGATGAACACGTCGGCTTTTGCGACCAGGCGCTGCATCACCTCCGCCGCCTCCGGATGCTTGAGGTCGAGCGTCAGGCTCTCCTTGGCGCGGTTCAACCACACGAAGTGCGACGAGAGTCCCTTGACCGTCTTGTCGTAGCCGCGGGCGAAGTCTCCGGCGCCGGGGCGCTCGACCTTGATGACGCGCGCGCCGAGGTCGGCCAGTTGCCGCGCGGCGAAGGGCGCGGCGACAGCCTGCTCGAGCGAGACGACGGTGATGCCTTCTAACGGACGCATAGCAAGCACGGGCGGGTCAAGCAGGACGCGGCGTCGGATGGCGTTTGCGCACGAGGACTTTCTGGATGCCTTCCAGGAGCAATTCGCCGCGCTGGTTGTGCACAGTCGAGCGCTTCACGACCACCCCGGTGGTGCGTTGAGAGATGAGTTCGACGATCTCCAGCATCGGGTAAGCGGTGTCACCGGCGAACAGCGGTTTGCGGAAAAAACTAGACTGCTCGATGAAGGCGACCAGCGAGTCGCTCAATTCGTGCGGGAACTGCGAGGCCCCGCCGCACGTCAGAATCAGTATCTGGAAGCCATGCGCGAGCAGGTTGGGCATGCCGCGCGCGCGGCAGTATTCGACGTCGTAGTGGATCGGGTGGTTGTCGCCGCTGGCCGCCTGGAAAGCCACGAAGTGGGCCTCGGAAATGGTCCGGCTCGGGATATAGAATTTCTGGCCGACCACGAGATCCTCGAAATATTTGGATTCACCCGCCTTGTGGGCGGCCGGGTCGAATGGTTCAGACATGTGATTTCTCCTGGATGCGGCGGCCCTGCATCAACCGGGCTACGATAACCTTACTCGCCCGTGATGCCGGCTTTCTGGATGACTTTTGCCCAGCGGCCCATTTCCAGCTTGATGTAGGCCATGAGTTCCTCGGGCGTGCTGCTGTCGGGGTCGGCGCCCGCGGCGGACATGCGCGCCCCCACGTCGGGCGACTTGAGAATCCTGACCACTTCCGTGCTCAGCGCCCTCACCACCGGCCGGGGCGTGCCGGCCGGCGCCAGCAAGGCGTACCAGCTGATGACTTCATAACCGGGGTAGCCCTGCTCGGCCACGGTCGGCACCTCCGGCAGGTGCGACGAGCGTTTCGCGCTGGTGACGCCGATCGCACGCAAGCGTCCGCTTTTGACGTGCGGCAATCCCGAGGTCATGGTGGGAAAGAAAGCATCCACGCGTCCCGACAGCACGTCGATGAAAGCAGGCGCCGCGCCCTTGTAGGGGACGTGCACCGCGTCGAAATCAGCGATCGACTTCAACAGTTCCATGCTGAGATGGCTGAGCAGACCGGCGCCGACGGAAGCATAGGTCAGCGCGCCCTTTTTACCTTTCGCGAGCGCAACGAACTCCTTCACGTCCTTCACCGGCAGGCTCGCGGGCACGACGAAGATATAGGGTTGCACCGACAGCTTGGAGATGCCTGCGAAATCCTTGATCGGATCGTAGGTGAGGGATTTGTAGAGGCTGGGGTTGATCGCGTGACTGGCGGTCGCCAGCAGCAGCGTGTAGCCGTCCGGACTGGACTTTGCGACGATCTCGGCGGAGATGTTGCCGCCAGCGCCGGGCCGGTGATCGATGATCACCTGCTGCTTCCAGGCATTGGTCAGTTCCTGCCCCACCAGCCGGCCCACGGCGTCGACGCCGCCGCCCGGCGCGACCGGCAATACCACCCGTATCGGTTTGGTCGGATACGCCTGCGCGGCAGTCTCCGCTGCGCCGGCAGGACCCGCGGCCATGGCAGCCGTCACAACAGCAGTCATCGCAAGGGTGTGTTTCATTACGCCTCCATCGACCAGTGCAGCGCGCCCGTAAGGCGCTGCGCGCATGATCGCGTTATTGTTGACGGCTTGCGCCGCGTTTCAGAACGATCGTGGTAGCCCGAGCACGTGCTCGCCCATGTAAGACAAGATCAGGTTCGTGGAAATCGGGGCCACCTGGTAGAGCCGCGTTTCGCGGAATTTGCGCTCGACATCGTATTCCGCCGCGAAGCCGAAACCACCGTGCGTCTGCAGGCAGACATTCGCCGCCTCCCACGATGCGTCCGCAGCGAGCAGCTTGGCCATGTTGGCTTCCGCGCCGCAGGGCTGCTTCGCATCGAACAGGCGCGCCGCCTCGAAGCGCATGAGGTCCGCCGCCCGCACGTTTACGTAAGCCCGGGCGATGGGGAATTGCACGCCCTGGTTCTGGCCGATCGGACGATCGAACACCACCCGGTTCTTCGCGTAGTCGCCGGCCTTGTCCACGAACCAGTAGCCGTCGCCGATGCATTCGGCCGCGATCAGGATGCGTTCGGCGTTGAGCCCGTCGAGGATGTACTTGAAGCCCCTGCCCTCCTCGCCGATCAGGTTCGCCGCCGGAATCTCCAGGTTGTCGATGAAGAGCTCGTTGGTCTCGTGGTTCACCATGTTGCGAATTGGGCGCACGGTGATGCTCTTGCCCACCGTCTCGCGCAGGTCCACGAGGAAGATCGACATGCCCTCGGATTTCTTCTGCACGTCCGCCAGCGGCGTGGTGCGCGCCAGCAGGATCATCAGTTCCGAATGCTGCACGCGCGACGTCCATACCTTCTGGCCGTTGACGATGTAGCGGTCGCCTTTTTTCACCGCCACCGTCTTGATCTTGGTGGTGTCCGTGCCGGCGGTCGGTTCGGTCACGGCCATCGATTGCAGACGCAGCTCGCCGCTCGCGATCCTGGGCAGGTAGGCCTTTTTTTGCGCGTCCGAGCCGTGGCGCAACAGCGTGCCCATGTTGTACATCTGGCCGTGGCAGGCGCCCGAGTTGCCACCGCTGCGGTTGATCTCTTCCATGATCACGGAGGCCTGGACGAGCGACAGTCCCGAGCCACCGTATTCTTCCGGGATCAGCGCGGACAACCACCCGGCTTCCGTCAGCGCCTTCACGAATGCTTCGGGATAGCCGCGCGCTTCGTCCACCTGCTGCCAGTAGGCGCTGTCGAAGATGCGGCACACGGCGCGCACGCCCTCGCGCAGTTCGGCATGGGGATCAGGCCGGTCGGTCGTTGTGCTCATCATTGCGCAAGTGGAGATCGGTGGCGGGGATATGCAAACGGGTAGGCAGTGTAAACGACACCGGACGGCTCCTACTCGGAGGTGATGCCCGCGCGCTTGATCACCCGCCCCCACGTGGTGATCTCAGACTGGATATACGCGCCGAAATCCTCGGGACTGGCGGAAGGCGCGGGGGTCGCCCCGACCGCCGCCAGTTGCCGCTTGATTTCTTCCGTACCGAGCAACGCGACGACTTCCTTGTACAGGCGCGCCACCACGCTCTTCGGCATCCCAGCGGGCCCCAGCAGGCCGTACCAGCTCACCACGTCGAAACCCGGAAAGCCCTGCTCGGCCACGGTAGGCACGTCGGGCACCAAAGGCGACCGCTCCTTCGTCGACACGGCGATTGCGCGCACCTTGCCGCTTTCCACCTGCGGCAGCGCGGAGGGTGCGCTCGCGAAAAAGCAGCAGACCCGGCCGGCGGCGACGTCGATCGCGGCGATGGCGCCGCCCTTGTACGCCACATGCACGCCCTCGAAGCCCCCGACGTCCTTCAGCAATTCCATGGCCAGATGTCCGGCCAGGCCGGCGCCGGCCGAGGCGTACGTCAGGCCACCCTTGGTGGATTTCGCCAGCGCGATCATTTCCTTCACGTTTTTTGCCGCCAGGGACGGCGTCACGATCAGCAGATAGGGCAATCCGGTCAGGCGCGTGATCGGCGTGAAGTCCTTGATCGGGTCGTAGCCCAGGTTTTTGAAGAGATGCGGGTTGGTCGCATGGCTCGCGAACACCACGAACAGGGTATGGCCGTCCGGCGCGGCCTTGGCGACCAGGAGCGCCGCGATGTTACCGCTCGCGCCCGCGCGGTTGTCGATGATCACCGGTTGTCCGACGGCAGCGCTCAGTTTTTGCCCGACGATGCGCGCGACGGTGTCCGTGCCGCCGCCGGGCGGCGCCGGCACGACGAAGCGGATCGGTTTCGACGGAAACGGTTGCGCGCCACCCTCGCTCGGCGCCAGCATTCCCGCCAGCAGCGGCAACGCAACCGCCCATGCACGTGTGGCCAACATTCGCTTCGGGTTCATCGTGGACTCCTCATTTGGCTTTTTTGCGGTCGATGAAAGCCTGCATCAGCCGGGCCGGCTCATCGGTCGAGCGCGCCTCGGCGCAGACGCGGATGCCTTGGTGGATCGCGTCCCGGATGGACATGCGCTCCCAGTCGCGCACCAGCCCCTTCTGCAGGCGCACGGCGCGCGGCCCCGCCGCGCACAGAGCGGCGACCCATTGTTCGATGGCCGCATTCAGTTCGGCGGCCGGCACCAGCCGTTCCAGGAAACCGCAGCGATAGGCTTCCTGCGCGTCCATCATTTCCCCGGTCAGTACGAGTTCATTGGCCTTGCCCCAGCCCACCAGCAGGGGGAGGAGGCAGGCTTCCATGCCTGAGGGCAGACCGAACTTGACCTCGGGCATGCCGAACTTCGCGTGATCGGCGGCGGCACGCATGTCGCAGGCCGCGGCCAGTTCCATGCCCGAACCCAGGCAATAGCCGTTGATCCGGGCGAGTACGGGGACCGGCAGTTGGCGGAGCGCGTCGCACGCCAGATGGGTTTTGGTGCCGACTTCCCGCTGGCCCGCAACATCCTGTTCCCGCATCTCGGTCAGGTCCGAACCGGCGATGAAGGACTTGTCACCGGCGCCCGTCAGTACGGCCACCCGCAGGTTCGGATTCGCAGCCAGCGTCGAGAACACCTTCACGAGGTCGTCCTTGCCGCTCTTGCCGAGCCGGTTGCGGTGCGCAGCGTTGTCGACCGTCACGTACGCGACCTGCCCGGCCGCGCGGTCTTCCAGTCGAACCTTGACGATCCCGCTGCCTGTTGTCATTGCCCCGCCATTGGTTGCGTCCGTCTATCCGAGCGCGCCGCTCGCCTGCAGCGCGTCGAACTCGGTCCTGGTGAGACCCAACACCTCCTCGACGACCTCGCGCGTGTGCTGCCCGAGCAGCGGCGGCGGGCGCTCGTAGCGGATCGCGCTCTCCGAGAACCGGATCGGATTCGCAATGCTGGGCACCTTGCCGGCGAGTGGATGGTCCAGTTCCCGCTGCATTTCCCTCGCCTTCACTTGCGGGTCCTCGAACACCTGCTGGATGTTGTTGATGGGTCCGCACGCCACATGCGCCTGCTCGAAGAGCGGCAGCCACTCGCCGACGTTGCGCGCGGCCAGCGCCTCGTTGATCTTGGACGACAGCGCATCGGCGTTCGGGACGCGCACCTCATTCGTGCGAAAACGCGGGTCCTCGGCCAACCCCGCCAGCCCGGCCGTTTCACAGAAGCGCCGGAATTGCTCGTCGTTGCCGATGATCACCATAAGGTAACCGTCCTTGCAGCGGAACGCATCGCTCGGATACACCGTCGGCAGCCGGTTGCCCCGCCGGACCGGTACTTCGCCCGACACCAGGTAATTCATGGCCACCGCGGACAGCGCCGCGACCTGCACGTCCATCAGCGAGAGGTCGATGTACTGCCCCTTGCCCGTCCGCGCGCGGCGCAGCAGCGCGGACTGCACGGCGATGGTCGCGTAGAGCCCCGTCATGTAATCCGTCAGCGCGATGCCCACCCGCACGGGGCCGGCGCCCGGCGCTCCCTCCGGAAACCCCGTGATGCTCATGAGGCCGCCCATCGCCTGCAGGATGGTGTCGTAGCCCGGCCGCGCGCGGTACGGGCCGGTCTGGCCGAACCCCGTGACGGCGCAATAGATCAGCCCGGGATTGAGCGCGGACAGTTGTTCGTAGCCGAGTCCGTAGCGTTCCAGCGTGCCGGTCTTGTAGTTCTCGAGCAGCACGTCGCTGGCCGCCGCGAACTTCCTGACCAGCTCGCGGCCTTCGGACTTGCCGAGGTCGATCGTGATCGAGCGCTTGCCGCGGTTGCAGGAACAGTAGAACGCGGATTCACGGGTCGGCTTGCCCGCGGTATCGGCAAGATACGGCGGCCCCCAGGCGCGGCTGTCGTCGCCAGTGCCCGGCCGCTCCACCTTGATGACATCGGCCCCCAGGTCGGCCAGCAACTGGCCGCACAGCGGGCCGGCGAGAACCCGCGACAGGTCCAGAACACGAATCCCCTCCAGAACGTCGCCCTGCGACGCTGCCGTGGATGACGTCTGTTTCCGATTGGAACTGGGTGCCTGCGCCATACCGTCTCCTCTGCTTGCGCAGCGCCATGGCTGCCCGGTCCGGTCACTGTCGCGATCGCAGCTCGGGAAGGCTGCTGATTCAGCGCGTACCGCAGTAGATGTTTTTACACGCACCATTTCAGGCATGATTCCGGTTCCACTCAGTGGAACCACGCAAAGTGAACGATGAGAACGATCCGGCGCGCCTTTTCGGTCTTCGACTGCTTCTCGGCAGCGACACCGCGGCTGTCGCTGCAGGAACTCTCGAACCGCCTGCGGCTGGCCAAGTCGACGACCTTCAGGGTGGTCAATGCCCTGGAAGAACTCGGCTATCTCGTGCGGCTCGCCGACCAGCGCTATTGCCTCTCCCTCCAGTTCGCGCGCCTCGGCGGGCTCGCACAGGTCTCGCTGGAGGTCTCCCAGATCGCGCGACCAGCCATGGAAAAACTGGCGGGAATCTCGGGTGAAAGCGTGACCCTGTTTGCGGTGGAGGGCGAGAATTTCATCTGCCTCGATGCGCTCACCACTCCCGCGCCGCCGATGAGTCTCTACCGCCCGGGAGAACGGGCGCCGCTGAGCCTGGGCGCCGCATCCATGGTGTTGATGGCCTACCTGCCGGAAGTCGCCCTGCAAGCCATACTGCCGGCCGTCGCGCGCCGTATGCGCCATACGAGGAAGGAACTGCTGTCGATCCTCGGCAACGTGAGAAAACAGCAATATGCCGTGTCGCACGGGGGCAGTTCCCCCGATCTCAGCGGCCTCTCGGTGCCGCTGTTCAGCGCCGACGCCACGGTGCGCTATAGTCTGAACATCGTGATGCCCACCTTCCGGGCGCGCGGCCGCATCGCACCGCTCTTGAAGGCGCTGCGCGAGGCTGGGGAGAAGGTATCGAAAGGCCTCGGGGCGGGCGCCGTCGATCATCCATGAAGCCTGGATCAGCCCGCGGACGATGCGGCCATCAACCAGGCGCTACTGCGGCTTCACAAAGCCGGGGGGAAGCGTGCTTTCGAACGACGGCCGCGCGGCGATGCCGTCGAACCAGGCCTTCAGCCGGGGATGCTTTCCGCGCCAGTCGTGCGGGTAGCGGATGTCGATGTACTGGACCGCCACGCCGAGCACCAGGTCGGCGAGCGAAAACTGCTGACCGACCAGAAACGCGCCGCCAGAACCAGCGTCCTCGGCCGCCGCCAGGGCGCGCGCGATCCGCGTCTCCTCGCGCTGCATCTTTTCCGGCATCTGCTTGTCGGCCGGGCGGCGGGTTTCCATGACGCGCGCGACCATTGCGTCGATCACGCCGTTGCCGAGCGCCTGCCACCACTGGGATTGCCAGTAGGTGTCCGGGACGCCGAACGGCAGGGGCTTCCCGCCAAGCTGGTCCAGGTACTGCACGACCAGCGCCGACTCGAAAAGGTATTGCGCCGGCCCGATCTGCAGCACCGGCACCTTGCCGAGCGGGCTCAGCGCGGGAATGCGGCTGTCGGCCGGCCACGGATCCTCGACAACGAACGCGCAGTCGATCTTCTTCTCGGCGATCAGCACGCGCGCCTTGCGCACGTACGGCGAAAACAGCGAACCATACAGTTTCATCGACATTCTGCCTGCCCTCTCCTGTGTTACGGCCGCGACGGCCGTTGCGACCGCGGCTACGAATCAGTGGTCTGCCCTGGTCACGGGCTCGCCCCCGCGCGCTGGATGGCCTCGCGGTCAAGCCCCGGCACCAGCGTGCTGACGAAATCGATCACGTAGTCCCGCAGGTAGGCGCTGCGGCGCAGGCTCACGATGGTGGCGCTGCGGGGGAAGAGATGCGTGGCATCCATGGCATGCACCTTCGCCTCCCGGCCCGTGAGCGACAACGTCGGCACCACGGCGATGCCGAGCCCCTCCTCCACATAGGTCTTGATCACGTCCGAGTCGCTCGCGCTCACCACGAAACGCGGCTCGAGGGCGTGGTCGCGGAAGGCCTTTGCGATGATCTGCCCGCTGCGCGAACGCGGGTTATAGCCGACGATGGGATAGCGCGCGAGGTCGGACAGCGTCACTTTCTTCCGACCCGCCAGGGGGTGCCCCTTCGGCATGATCGCGCTGCGGCGGATGGGACCGCTGGTCAGAAGGATCAGGGACGGGTGTTCGTTCACTACGTCCGTGCTGATTCCCACGTCGGCCTCGTTCGATTCCACCAGCCGCGGCACGTCGTCCACGTCCGCTTGCAGCAGGCGCAACTGGACCTCGGGATGACGCTTGATGAATTCCTTGATCGGCACCCGCAACGAATAGCGCGCGTGCAGATGGCTGGTGGCCAGCGTGAGCTGACCGCCCGCCTCGTTGCGGGTCTCGTGCGCGATGCGGCGGATGTTCTCGGCATCACTCAGCATGCGTTCCGCGACGTCCAGCACGGCATGCCCCGTTTCGGTGAGTCCGAGCACGCGGTTTTTCCGGCGCATCAGGAGATCGACGCCCAGTTCCCGCTCCAGGTCCTGGATCTGCCGGCTGATGCCCGGCTGCGAGGTGTGCAGCACCGCCGCCGCCGCCGATATGTTGAGCGACTGCCGGGAGATTTCGCGCAGGTAGCGCAGTTGCTTGAGCGTCATGCCGTCCACTATACAAAACTGGCATGGAAATATGCAATTTTATTGTTTTATCGCATGGGTATTAGCTGTTAGTCTGCGCGCTGCCCCGGCCCCGCCGGCTCCCCGCGGACCACCGCTGCACTGCACTGCACTGGCAAGGAAGCATTCATGATCACCGTCAACCGCATCGGCAAGCACCTCGGCGCTGAAATCTCCGGCGTCGACCTTTCGAAACCGCTCGACGACGACTCTTTCGCGCAGGTCGCCAGGGCCTTCTTTGACAATGAGGTCGCCTTCTTTCGCAACCAGAAAATCACGCCGGACCAGCACATCGCCTTCACACAGCGCTTCGGCGTGCTGGAGCAGCACGTGCGCAAGGAGAGCCGGCTCGACGGGTTTCCCGAAATACTCGTGGTTTCCAATCTCCTCGACGACAAGGGCAACGCCATCGGCGCGCAGGACGCCGGCCGTTTCTGGCACAGCGACCTCTCCTACAAGCACGAGCCGAGCATGCTGTCCGCCCTCTATTCGGTGGAAGTGCCGGAAAAGGCCGGCCGGGTTCTGGGCGACACGGGATTCGCCAGCACGACGGCCGCCTATGCCGCCCTGCCCGATGCGCTGAAGCAGCGGCTTGCGGGCCTGAAGAACGTGCACAGTTACCGTTTCTACCGAGACAAGAACGCGCGGGCGCAGGAAGCGGAAAAGGCCCGCGGCGGGCGCGTGATCCAGGAACACGCGCCGACCGAGGAGCAGTTGAAAAGCGTCCCGGACGTTGAAACGCCAGTGGTCCGCACCCATCCGGTCAGCGGGCGCAAGGGGCTGTTCATCAACGAAGCCCACACCTCCCACCTCGTAGGCATGGACAAGGCGGAGGGCGATGCCCTGCTCGCCGAGCTGTACGCCCACATCGTCAAGCCCGAATTCGTCTACACCCATACCTGGCGGCCCGGCGACTTGCTGATGTGGGACAACTGTTCCGTTCAGCACAAGGCCACCTTCGACTACGATCTCCCGTTGCGTCGCCTGATGTACCGCACGACCGTGCGCGGCACGGTTCCGGTCTGAGCGCTCCGCCGCCGATGGGCGACGCGAAGGGGTTGATCACGGTCTGGCTGCATGTGCCGCCGGAGCGCGAAGAGGAATTCAACGACTGGTACAACCTGGAGCACATCCCCCAGGTGGTCGGGCTGCCCGGCTTCGTCAGCGGGCGGCGGTACCTCGTGGATAACGCAACCCCCAAGTACCTGGCGTGGTACGACACGGTGGACGACACCATCGAAGCAGGCCCGGATTTCCAGAAGATCGTCAGCGACCCGACGCCATGGTCGCAGCGCATCCGCCGCTTTTACGGCGACCACCGCGAGCGCATGAACTTCCGCCTGATGCGGGATGTCGGGACGGCCCCCAGGGAAGACACCCCCTGGCTGTATATCGTGCACACGGACATTCCCGACGACATCGTCGACGAGTACAACGAATGGTACGACCAGGAACACCTTCCAAGACTGGTGACCGTTCCCGGTGTCGTTCGGGCGCGGCGCTACGCCGCGACGGCCGGCAATCCGCGTTACCTCACCGCATACGAACTGACGGACAAGGACGCCTTCGAAAGTCCCGCCGGCCTCAAGGCGCGCAAGACGCCGTGGACGGAAAAAATGCGCTCGCTGTTCCACAACACGCGGCGCAGCATGTGCAGACTGTTCCTGCCGGGCGTTCGTCGCTAAGCTCTCAGTCAAGGTGCCGGCGCGCGGCGGGCCGGTGGTCAATCCGAACGCAGGAGAAGAACATGTGGCGCGCAACTATCGCGGGCGCACTGGCGGCAATCGGCATGCTCGCCGGTCCCGCCACCGCCCAAAGCTACCCCGAAAAGCCCATCCGCCTCATCGTGCCTTTCGCGCCGGGCGGCACCAACGACATTGTCGCGCGGCTGGCGGGCCTTAAACTCGCCGAGCGGATCGGTCAGTCCGTGGTTGTGGACAACCGGGCCGGCGGCAGTGCGGCAATCGGTACCGAACTTGCAGCAAGGGCCCTGCCCGACGGCTACACGTTGCTGATCGTCAACATCAACTTCGCGATCAATCCGGCCATGATGAGCAAGCTGCCGTACGATGCACTGCGCGATTTCGCGCCGATTACACTGCTGGCGACGTCCCCGGTCGTGCTGGCATCGCACCCTTCCTTCCCGATCACGTCGGTCAAGGAGCTGATCGCCTACGCCAGGGCGAATCCCGGCAAGCTGAACTACTCCACCTCCAGCGCGGGCAGCACTACGCATATCCCGATGGAACTGCTGTCTTCCATGGCGGGCATCCGCATGGTGCCCATCCATTACAAGGGCGGCGGCCCCGCGATGATCGACCTGCTGTCCGGGCGCGTCCCGTTGGGATTCACAACCATCCTGTCCGTCCAGCAATACCTGCGGTCCGACCGTCTGCGCGCGATCGCGGTGTCGTCGGCCAAGCGATCGAACGCACTGCCCAATGTGCCGACCGTCGCGGAATCCGGCCTGCCCGGCTACGACTTCTCCGGCTGGTGGGGCGTCGTCGCGCCTGCGAAAACACCGGCCGCCATCGTCAACCGGCTGAGTGCCGAGTTCGCGAAAGTTCAGCACCAGCCGGAAATGCGCGACCGCCTGGCCAATGAAGGTGCGGAACCGCAGACGAACACGCCTGAAGCGTTCTCCGGCTTCCTGCGCGCGGAAACTGCCAAATGGGGAAAAGTGGCGAAAGACGCCGGCCTGCGCCTTGAGTAACCCGTGACATGAAAATCGCCGAACTGCTGCTGCAAACGCTGGAGAAAAACGGCGTCAGCCGCATTTTCGGGAATCCGGGCACCACCGAGATTCCGCTGGTGCGTCTGTGCGAGCAGCGGCGCCACCTCCAGTACGTCGTGGCCCTGAGCGAAGTCGCCGCCGTGCCCATGGCCGACGGCTACGCGCGCGCAACCCGCTCCCTCGGCGTCGTCAACCTGCATGTCGCTCCCGGCCTCGGCAACGGCATGGGCGCGCTCTACACCGCAGGCATCGCGCAATCGCCCCTGCTGGTGCTGGTCGGCGGACAGGACCGGCGCTTTCTCCATACGCAGCCCATCCTGTGGGGCCCGCTCGAAAAGATGGCGGGCTCGGTGGCGAAGGCCGTCTTCACCCTCAATACCCGCGACGATGCCGCGTTCAATATCCTGCAGGCGGTCCGCGTCGCGCTCACCGCGCCAGGCCGGCCCGTTGCCCTGATCTGCCCGCCCGACCTGCTCGAACAGGATCTCGACGCCGCACCGCACAAGGTCAATCCGCCCGGCCTGGGCGCGCTCACCGCGGCGCAGGCTCGCCGGTACGCGCAGGTATTGGAAAAGGCCAAACGTCCCGCACTGATCGCGGCGGAAGACGTGCACTGGAACGGCGCCAGCGCAGCGCTCGACGACCTTGCCCGCAAGCTCGCCGCGCCGGTCTACGTCGCGCCCTATACCGCGGTGCTGCCAATCGCGAGTGCGTCGCCGCGCTACGCCGGCTACCTGCCGCCGAGCCGCAAGCAGATCGCGGATCGCCTAGCGCAACATGACGTATTGTTTTTCGTCGGCGGCACGGGCCTGCGCACGACGCTCTACAGCGAGGCGAAGCTCGCGCAACCCAAGCTCTGGATCGGCAACAATGCCGACGTGCTCGCCGCCGATGGCGAGTTCGAGCTGGCGACCGTGACGGACACGCGCACAGCGCTGGCCGACATCGCGGATGCGCTGAAGGCGGCCGCCAAACGTACCCCGCTCAGGCCGCAACGGCCCCCGATGGCGCTGCCGGCGCGGCAGGCCGGCGTTTTCCATCCCTCGCGCGCCATCCACGCCCTCCTCAAAGCCTTTCCCCACGCGATCTGGGTCGACGAGTCCGGCCTGTCGACCTCGGACGTACGGCAATGGATGGAATTGAACGCTGGGGAATACCTGATCAACGGTAGCGGCGGCATCGGCTGGGGACTCGCAGCATCGGTGGGCGCCGCCATCGGCAACCCGGACCGGCAGGTGGTCGCCGTCATCGGCGACGGCTCGGCGCTCTACGCGAGCGAAGCCCTGTGGACCGCAGCGCATCACCGGACAAAAATGTTGCTGGTGATACTCTCCAATCGGCGCTACGCGACGCTCAACGAAGCGGCCAGCCGGCTGACCGGCAAGGCGCTCGACCTCTTCACCATCGAGCCGCCGGTGATCGACTTCAGCGGCTTGGCCGCCCTGTACCGCTGGCGTTACGTCCGCGCCGCGGCCGAAACCGACCTCACGGCCTTCCTGGCCAAAACGCGCGGCAGGGTCACGCAAAACACGCTGCTCGACATCCAGCTCGACCCGAAGGTCAAGCCGGTTACGGCATCACGGCACTTCTAGAACTAGATCAGCCCGCGCGCGATCCCGCCGTCCACGAGGACGGACTGGCAGTTCACGTAGCTCGCCTTGTGCGAAGCGAGGAACACCACCATGGCGGCGATTTCCTCGGGCTTGCCGAAACGCCCCATGGGAATCTCGTGCGTAAATTCCCTGATGATTTCATCCGGCGCCGTGCCGCGCTCCTTGGCGAGTTTGTCCGCACGCGTCGTCCACAGCGACGTGAGCGTTCGGCCGGGCGAGACGGAATTCACGCGGATGTTGTCAGACGCGAGTTCCGCGCCCAGCGTCTTGGTCAGGGCAATGAGTCCCGCCTTGTGCACGTTGGAAACGATCTGGTGGGGATAGGGCATGCGGGCGCCCGCCGCGCCGAGAATGACCACGCGGCCCTGCGCGGATTTTTTCAACAAGGGCAGCAGTGCGCGGATTACGCGCACCGCGGACAGCACGTTGAAGTCGTAGCTCGCCTGCCACTCCTCATCGGAGAGCTCCGCGAACAGCTTGCGGTAACTGCCACCCACGGCGTGGACGAGGATATCGAGACGGGAGCCGCCCCCCGCCACCCAGTTTGCCAGGCGCTCGACCTCGGCCGCCTTGGTAACGTCCGCGGCGAAGGTGGCGACCGTCTTGCCGGTGGCCAGATTGAGGTCCGCCGCCGCCGCCGCCAGCTTGGTCGCATCGCGCGAAACAATGGCGACCACTGCACCCTCCTCCAGCAGGCCTTTCGCGCATTCAAAGCCGATACCTTCGCTGGCGCCGACGACGAGTGCCCGCTCGCCCTTGATGCCCAGATCCATCGGCTACTCCACCCGCGCGCCGGTCGCGGCGATCAGCTTCGCGTATTTCTCGTAGTCTGCACGCAGGCGCTGCTCGAACTCCTCGGGTGTCGCCGACCATGCATCCAGCGCCTGATTCGCCAGGCTCTGGCTGACCTCCGGCGTCTTCAGCGCCTTGCCGATTTCCGCATTCAGGCGGTTGATGATGTCGCGCGGCGTGCCGGCCGGCACGAACACCCCGATCCACGGACTCATTTCGTAGCCGGGCACGGTCTGCCCGATCGTCGGCACGCCCGGCAGGTTCGGGCTCGGCTTGGCGCCGGAAACGCCCAGCGCGCGCAGGCGGCCTGAATTGACATGCGCCAGCACCGTCGAAATCGTCGCCAGCGAGGCCTGCGTTTCGCCAGACACCAGCGCGGTAACCTGCGGCGCGCCGCCCTTGTACGGGACGTGCACGACGTTGATGCCCGTCATCTGGAGCAGCAGCGCCATCGAGAGATGCGGCGCGCTGCCGTTGCCTGAGGAGGAATAGAAAATCTGTCCTGGCTTTGACTTGGCGAGCGCGATGAATTCCTTCACCGATTTCACCGGCAGCGAGCTGTGTACGGTCAGCGCGCCGGGTTGCGCCGCGAGCAGCCCCACGCCGGTGAAATCCTTCAGCGTGTCGTACGGCAGTTTTTTGTACATCGACGGATTGCCGACGTGGGTGGTGGAATGCACCATGATCGTGTAGCCATCCGCAGGCGACCGCGCGACTACTTCCGCGCCCAAGGTTCCGGCGGCGCCGCCCCGGTTGTCGATGACGAACTGCTGGCCCATGGACTCGCCGACCTTGTTCATGACGATGCGGCCGACCACATCGTTGGAACCACCCGCCGGCCACGGAATCACGACGCGCACCGGCTTGGCGGGCCAGGCCTGGCCACAGGCGACGCCGGCGATGCCGGCCGCGAACAGCGCCAGACTGGCGGATATGAATTTCGATTGCTGCATGTTGCCTCCTCCTCGTTTTTGATCGTGCGCGGCGATTATATCGGCGTTGCCGGGACATCCGCCCGCACAGGTAAACTTCGACTCCCTCGCCCGCCATTCGTTCCGGGATTCCACCATGCCCTTGCCGCTCGACGGGGTCAAAGTCCTCGATTTCACCGCCATCATGGCGGGCCCCTACTGCACGCTGATGCTGGCCGACATGGGTGCGGACGTGATCAAGATCGAGGCCTTCCCGGAAGGCGACGGCTCGCGGCGTTTCGAGCCCAAGGTCAACGGCGAGAGCTATTGTTTCGCGGCGCTCAACCGCAACAAGCGCAGCCTGGGCCTCGACCTCAAGCAGGCGGCGGGCAAGGCCATCTTCATGCGCCTGGCGAAGGATGCCGACATCGTCATCGAAAACTACCGGCCGGGCGTGACGAAAAAACTTGGCATCGACTACGACGCGGTCAAGGCGGTGAACCCGGGCGTCGTCTACGCCTCCATTTCCGGCTTCGGGCAGACCGGCCCTTACGCGCACAAGGGCGGCTTCGACATCATCGCGCAGGGCATGAGCGGCATCATGCGCATGACCGGCGAGGCCGGCGGGCGACCCGTCAAGGTCGGCATCGCCATGAACGACATCGCGGCCGGCACCACCGCGCTCTACGCCATCCTCGGCGCCTACATTCAGCGCCTGCGCACCGGCGAGGGCAACTACCTCGAAACCTCGCTGCTCGAAGCCGGGCTGGCGTGGACCTTCTGGGAGTTCGGCGCCTATTTCGGCGGTGGCGAACTGCCGCTCGCCAACGGCACGCGGCATCGGCGCTCCGCGCCCTACCAGGCCTACAAAACGCAGGACGGCTACGTCACCGTCGGCGCCAACAACGAGAAACTGTGGACCCATTTCTGCACGCAGGTGATCGCCAAGCCCCAGTTCATACAGGACGCGCGATTCAGCACGCTGAAGGCACGAATGGCCAACGTAGATACGCTACAGGACGAGATCGAGCAGGAATTCCTCACGCAGCCGACGTCACACTGGGTGGAGAAACTCGATGCCGCCGGCGTGCCCGGCGGCCCGGTCTACACCTACGACCAGGCGCTCGCCGATCCGCACGTGCGCGCGCGGCAGATGATCGTCGAAGTGGATCACCCGAAGATCGGCCGCATGATGAACTTCGGTTCGCCGGTGAAGACCCGCAACGAGTTCACCCGCATCCGCACGCCGGCGCCATGGCTGGGGCAGCATTCTGCGGAAATCGCGCGGACGCTGGGCTACGCGGACAATGCGCTCGAGAAGCTGTTCGCGGCCAAAATCATCTACGACGCGGAACGGCCGCCACCTCCCGGCTAACCGCACGCCACCGGCGGATGGCAATGTCAGTATAGGACTACAGGACAGCCCCGCAGGGCCGACTATACTGCGCCATCCAAGGCTGAAGGACGGGAGAAAGCCATGCGCTGGGAAGGTGGGAGGGAAAGCGGCAACGTCGAGGACCGGCGCGGCATGTCCGTGGGCCGAGGCGTAGCCGGCGGCGGCATCGGCGTCCTCATCATCGCGGTCATCGCCATGTTCATGGGTGTTGACCCGAGCATCATCCTGGAGGGCGCCAAGCAGATCCAGGCGCCGCAGACGCAGGCGCCCGACGGCAACTACAAGGGGACGGCGGAGGAAGAGAAGCTCAAGCAATTCGTGTCCGTCGTGCTGGCCGACACCGAGGACACCTGGCGCGGCATCTTCCAGCAGGCCGGCCGGCAATACGCAGACCCCCGCCTCGTCCTCTTCACCGGCGCGGTCGATTCCGCCTGCGGCACGGCGAACTCGGCGGTGGGTCCGTTCTACTGCCCCGGCGACCAGAAGGTCTATATCGACCTCGGTTTCTACCGCGAACTGCGCGACCGCTTCAAGGCCCCCGGCGAATTTGCCCAAGCCTATGTCCTCGCACATGAGGTGGGCCACCACGTGCAGAACCTGCTCGGCATTTCAGAAAAGGTGCAGCGGGCACAGGCGGGCGCCAGTCCGCAACGCGCGAATGCGCTATCCGTGCGGGTGGAACTGCAGGCGGACTGTTTCGCGGGGGTGTGGGCGAACAACGCCAAACGGACCCGCAGCATGATCGAAAACGGCGACATCGAAGCCGCTCTCAACGCAGCGGCCGCGATCGGCGACGACCGGCTGCAGCAGCAGGCGCGCGGCACGGTTTCGCCGGAGTCCTTCACCCACGGCTCGTCGGAGCAACGTGTGCGCTGGTTCAAGCGCGGCCTCGAAACCGGCAGCGTGCAGGCCTGCGACACCTTCAAGGCCGCGCAACTGTAGGGGTGGTTATTTCGCCTGCGTGATCATCACGTCGGGCAGCCAGGTCGCGATCTGCGGGAACACGGTGATCAGCACGATCGCCAGCACCATCATGCAGAAGAACGGGATCGAGGCGTAGGCGACGTAATTGCTGTCGCGCCCGCTCATGGTCTGCAGCACGAACATGTTGAAGCCGAGCGGCGGCGTCACCTCCGCGATCTCCACCAGCAGCACGATGAAGATACCGAACCACACGAGGTCAAAGCCGGCCTTCTCCACCATCGGGATGACGATGGAGGTGGTGAGGACGATCATCGACACGCCGTCCAGCGCCGTGCCGAGCAGGATGTAGATCACCGCGAGGATCGCGATCAGCGCGTACGGGTGTGGGTTCATCGCGTAGACCCATTCCGCCAGCGCCTTCGGGATACCGGTGAAAGCCATGCAGGACGACAGGAAACTCGCGCCCGCGAGAATGAACATGATCATGCAGGAGAGCCGGGTCGCCCCCATCAGACTCTGCCAGAAGCTGTCGCGCGTGAGCCCTCCTGACCACGCGGCGATGATCAGCGCCCCCAGCACGCCGTAGGCGGCGGCTTCCGTGGCCGTGGCCCAGCCGATCACCATCACCCAGACGATGAACACGATCAGCGCGATGCAGGGGATGAGCCGGCGGCTGCGGTAGAGCTTCTCGCCCAGGGGCAGTCGGATCACTTCCTGCGGCGTCTTGTCGGGATTCAACAGGGCCCAGACGACGATGTAACCCGAGAACAGCAGCATCAGCAGCAGTCCCGGCAGAAAACCGGCGAGGAATATCTTCAGGATCGAGACTTCCGCCGCCACCGCATAGACCACCATGATGATCGACGGCGGCAGCAGGATGCCCAGCGTGCCCGCCCCGCACAGCGAGCCGAGGCAGGTTTTCTCGTCGTAGCCACGCTTTTTCAGCTCCGGCAGCGCGACCTTGGCGATGGTCGCGCAGGTCGCCGCCGAAGAGCCGGACACGGTGCCGAAGATGCCGCAGGCGAGAATGTTCACGTGCATCAGCCGGCCGGGCAGCCAGGTGAGCCACGGCGCCAAGCCTTCAAACATCTCCTCGGAAAGTTTGGTGCGGTAGAGGATCTCCCCCATCCAGATGAACAGTGGCAGCGCCGCAATCGTCCAGTTCGCGCTCGAACCCCAGAACGACTGGAACAGGTTCACCTCCGGCGGCGTGGACGTAAAGAAATGCAGCCCCGCCCACGCGACCGCGGCGAGCGCGATCGCGATCCACACCCCGCCGAACAGCAGGACGAGCAGGAGCGCGAACAGCACGCAGGCGATCGTCAAGGTACTCATACCGTTTCCGAGAAGTCGCCCTGCTCGCCCCGCGCGCGGCGCTCGTCCTCGGCGCGCTGGAAGGCCGGCGTCTGGCGGCGCAAGACCGCGACCAGGTCATCGATCACCGCGATGAAGAAGATGATGACGCCGAACAGGAATGAGAGCTGCGGGATCCAGATCGGGATCTTGATCAAGCCCTGCGCGACTTCCTTGAACTTCCAGCTGTCAAAAACGAAGATCGCGACCGCCCACAGCATGTAGCCGACAAACAGCGCGGTGAGGCCGAGGGCGATCAGATCCGCGACCCGGCGGGCGCGGGGGCCGAGCAGATCGATGCACAGCCCGACGCGCACCAGTTCGCCCTTGCGGAAGGTATGGCCCAGCGCGAAAAACGCCGACGCCGCGCACAGCCACGCGGTGATGTCGTCCGCGCCGCGGATCAGCAGGCCGACTTCACGGCCGAAGGCCTGCGCCAGCATGAGCGCAGCGATGCCGGCCAGGCAGACCGCCGCCAGGGCACCGCTGGCGGCGTACAGGGCATCGAGCGAGCGCCGCATCGGTGATTGAGCTTTAACGCTTCGTGCCCCCTCCCTTGCGCGCAAGCGCGGGGGAGGGTTGGGGAGGGGGCAAGGGAAGTTACTTGCGGTAGGCCTTGATGATCGCCTCGCCGTCGGCGCCGGAGGCCTTCAGCCACTCCGCCAGCATGGTTTCACCCACCTTGGCGTAGGCCGCTTTCATGGCGGCATCCGGCTGGTGCAGCGTCATGCCGTTGGCCGCCAGCTCCTTGTTGGCGGCCTGCTCGCGCTGTTTGGCGAACTCCCAGCCCCGCTTCTCGGCGTCCGCGGCTGCTTCGAGAACCGCCTTCTTCACCGGATCCGGCAGGCGCTCGAAGGCCCGTGCGTTTACCACCACGGCGTTCTTCGGGTGGAAGGCATTGACCACGTAATAGTTCTTCACGAACTCCCACGATTTGGTCGAGGTGCCCGTCGCGGAGGACGTGATCATGGCGCTGATGGTGCCGGTGGCAAAGGCCTGCGGCACTTCGGGCACCTGGATCACCGTCGGGCTGGCGCCCAGCAGTTCGGCGAGCCGCGCGGTCTGCGGGCTGTAGGTACGGAACTTGGTGCCCTTCAGATCGTCGACCGATTTGAGCGGGTTCTTCGTATAGATGCCCTGCCCCGGCCACGCCACCGAGAACAGCAGCTTGAGCCCGCGCCCGGCCATCTTCTTCTCGAGCAGCGGCTTCTGCGCCGTGTAGAACTTCCAGGCGTTGTCCCAGCCGGCGGCCACGAAGGGCAGATTGTCGGCGGCGAACACCTGTTCCTCGTTGCCGAACTGGCCGAGCAGGAATTCGGCGATGTTGACCTGCCCGGTGGATACGGCGCGCAGCATGTCCGGGTGCTTGATCAGCGACCCGTTCGGATGCACGACGATGTCGAGCTGGCCGTTGGTCAGCGCCTTCACCTCCTGGGCGAAGCGCTTGACGTTGAGCGTGTGGAACTCGTTGTCGCTGTACGGCGTGGGCATGTCCCACTTGGTCTGCGCCAGCGCGACGAGCGGCAGGCAGGCGGCAACGATGCCCGCCAGAACGGTATTGAACACTCGCATGGTGACTCTCCCTGAAAAAAAACCCGGGGCAAATCTTATCGGCTCCGGCGCCGGACACGCCACCGTCGCATCAACGGGGGCTTGCTGGCGCGGGGTCTATTGCCCACATAGAATAGCTGTGCAGTCGTTCAGCATCTTCCCTGCTTACCCGCCTAGGCGCAAGTTTCCGCCCCCTCGCCATGCATCCCCCGCTCGCGCACCCCGAATACGCGGCCCGCGCCGCCGCCTCGCTGTGATGCCCGCGGACGGGCGGGCCGCACCAGGATCGCGCACGAAGATCCTCGTCACGGGCTTCGAACCGTTCGGCGGCAACACTCTCAACGCCTCGCTTGCCGCCGTGCGCGCCCTGCCCGACCGCATCGCCGGCGTCGCGGTCTTGCGCGAGACCCTGCCCACGGTGTTCGACCGCGCCCGCGAGCAGCTCGCCGCGCTCATCGCCCGCGCAGCGCCCACACACGTAATCTGCGTGGGCGAGGCCGGCGGACGGACCGAACTGTGCGTCGAACGCATCGCGATCAACGTGAACGACGCGCGCCTCGCGGACAACGCGGGCGGCCAGCCGATCGAAACGCCGGTGATCGCCGGCGCACCCGCGGCCTACTTCTCGACGCTCCCCATCAAGGCGATGGTCGCCGCCATCCGCGCGGAAGGCGTGCCGGCAGCGATCTCCAATTCCGCCGGAACCTACGTCTGTAACCACGTGTTTTACGGGCTGATGCACCTCGCCGCAACGCGCTTCCACGGGCTGCACGCCGGCTTCATCCATATCCCCTGCCTGCCCGCGCAGGCCGCCGCGCACCCCGGCATGCCGTCCATGGCGGCGGCGGACGTGGCGCGGGGGCTGACGGCCGCGCTCGCCGCCGCGGTCACCGTGCGCCACGATATCGGCGTCACTGAAGGACGCGTGGCATGAACGCTCCGCGCTGGGAGTTCTGGATCGACCGCGGCGGCACCTTCACCGACGTCGTCGCGCGCCAGCCAGACGGCAGCCTGGTCACCGCCAAGCTGCTGTCGGAAAACCCCGAGCGCTACCGCGATGCGGCCGTGGCCGGCATCCGCCAGTTGCTCGGCTTTGCGTCCGGCGCACCCATCCCCGCCGATGCCATCTCGGCCGTGAAGATGGGCACCACCGTCGCCACCAACGCGCTGCTCGAACGCAAGGGCGAGCGCACGGCACTGTTCATCACCCGGGGTTTCCGCGACCAGCTCCGCATCGGCTACCAGAACCGCCCGCGCATCTTCGACCGCCACATCGTCCTGCCGGAACTGCTGTATTCGGCCGTCTACGAGGTGCCCGAGCGGGTCACTGCGCAGGGCGAGATCCTGACGCTTCTTGACGAGGCGCAGGTTGCGCGCGATCTCGCGGCCGCCAAGGCTGATGGCATCCGCGCGATTGCGATTGTGCTCATGCACGGTTACCGCTACCCGGCGCACGAACAGCGGGTCGCCACGCTGGCCCGCGCCGCGGGCTTTACACAGGTGTCGGTGTCGCACGAAGTCTCGCCGCTGATGAAGCTCGTCTCGCGCGGCGACACCACGGTGGTGGACGCCTACCTCTCGCCCATCCTGCGGCGCTACGTGGACAAGGTCGCGGCTGATCTGCCCGGCGTACGGCTGATGTTCATGCAGTCCAGCGGCGGCCTGACCGATGCGCGCCTGTTCCAGGGCAAGGACTCCATCCTCTCCGGCCCCGCCGGCGGCATCGTCGGCGGCGTGCGCACTGCGCTGGCCGCCGGCATCGGCAAGATCATCGGCTTCGACATGGGCGGCACCTCCACCGATGTCTGGCATTACGCCGGCGAGTTCGAGCGCGCCTTCGAGACGCTGGTGGCCGGCGTGCGCATGCGCGCGCCCATGATGGCGATCCATACGGTGGCCGCGGGCGGCGGCTCCATCCTGCACTTCGACGGTGCACGTCTGCGCGTTGGTCCCGACTCGGCAGGCGCAAATCCGGGGCCGGCCTGCTACCGGCGCGGCGGCCCGCTGACGGTGACCGACGCTAACGTGATGTTGGGCAAAGTGCAGCCAGCGTTCTTCCCTTCGGTCTTTGGCCCCAACGGCGACCAGCCGCTCGACGCAGCCGTTGTGCAGGTGAAGTTCGCGGCACTCTCCTCCGAGGTCAGCGCGAAGACCGGCCGCGATACGACACCCGAGGCGCTCGCAGAGGGCTTTCTGCGCATCGCGGTCGAGAACATGGCCAACGCGATCAAGAAGATTTCCGTGCAGCGCGGTTACGACGTCACGCAGTACACGCTGGGCTGCTTCGGCGGCGCGGCAGGCCAGCACGCCTGTCTCGTGGCCGACGCGCTCGGCATGACGCGCGTCTTCATCCACCCGCTCGCGGGCGTGCTGTCCGCCTACGGCATGGGACTCGCCGACATCACCGCCATGCGCAGCCGCGCGGTGGAACTGAAGCTGGCGGCGGACCACCTGCCCGCGCTGAACGCTGCGCTGGATGCACTCGCCGCCAGCGCGCAGGCCGAAGTCGCCAGTCAGGGCATTCCGGCCGCCGCCATCGCTGTCCACCGGCGCGCGCACCTGCGCTACGAAGGCACGGACACCGCGCTGGTGGTGACCGCCGGCGATGCCGCCGCCATGCAGCGCGCCTTCGAGGCCGACTACCTGCAGCGCTACAGCTTCCTGATGCCGGACCGCGCGCTGATCATCGAGGCCGCCTCCGCGGAAGCCGTCGGGAACACGGAAGCCGCGACCCCCACCCTAACCCTCCCCCAGACAGGGGGAGGGAACAGAAAGACCACTTTCCCCTCGCACGGGGAAGGCCAGGATGGGGGTCAGGCGCATCCTGTAGCCACCGTTCAAACCTATATGGCCGGCGAGCACCACGCGACACCCGTTTATCAGCGGGAGACGCTGCCCGCGGGCGCTGCGATCGCCGGTCCCGCCATCATCGCCGAGCGCAACAGCACCACGCTGATCGAACCCGGCTGGCAGGCCGTGCTGGAGACCGGCGGACACCTCGCCCTGACGCGCGTCGTCCCGCGCGCCACCCAGCACGCCATCGGCACCCGCGTCGATCCGGTGATGCTGGAAGTCTTCAACAACCTCTTCATGGCCATCGCCGAGCAGATGGGGCTGACACTCGCGAACACCGCCTATTCGGTCAACATCAAGGAGCGGCTGGATTTCTCCTGCGCGCTGTTCAACGCCGACGCCGAACTGATCGCGAATGCACCGCACATGCCCGTCCACCTGGGGTCCATGGGCGAATCGGTGAAAAGCGTGCACGCCAACAACGCGGGCCGCATGCGTCCAGGCGACGTGTTCATGCTGAACGACCCGTACCACGGCGGCACGCACCTGCCCGACATCACGCTCATCACCCCGGTGTTCGACGACGCGGGACAACACATCCTCTTCTACGTCGGCTCGCGCGGCCACCACGCCGACGTGGGCGGCATCACGCCCGGCTCCATGCCTTCGGACTCGAAGGTGATCGAAGAGGAAGGCGTGCTGATCGACAACTTCCTGCTGGTGTCGGAAGGCCGCCTGCGCGAAGCCGAAACGCGTGATCTGTTCCTGTCGGCCCGCTACCCGGCGCGCAATTTCGACCAGAACCTCGCGGACTTGCGCGCGATGATCGCCGCCAACCAGAAAGGCGTGACCGAACTGCGGCGCATGGTGGAGCACTTCGGCATCGAGGTCGTGCACGCCTACATGCGCCATGTGCAGGACAACGCCGAGGAAGCCGTCCGTCGCGTACTCGACGTGCTGCAGGACGGCACGTTCGAGTACGAAATGGACCACGGCGCCATCATCAAGGTCGCCATCCGGCGGCACCCGCAGCAGCGCACCGCCACCATCGACTTCACCGGGTCCAGCGCGCAACTCCCGAACAACTTCAACGCGCCCAAGGCCGTGGCCATGGCCGCCGTGCTGTACGTGTTCCGCACGCTGGTGGACGACGACATCCCGCTCAATGCCGGGTGCCTGAAGCCGCTGGACGTGATCGTGCCTGAAGGCTCGATGCTGAATCCGCGCTATCCCGCGGCGGTGGTCGCCGGCAACGTGGAAACCTCGCAGTGCTCAACGGACGCGCTCTACGGCGCCCTCGGCAAGATGGGCGCCTCGCAGGGCACGATGAACAACTTCACCTTCGGCAATGACCGCTACCAGTACTACGAAACGATCTGCGGTGGTTCCGGCGCGGGCGAGAACTTCGACGGGACCGACTGCGTACACACGCACATGACCAACTCGCGGCTGACCGATCCCGAAGTGCTGGAATGGCGCTTCCCGGTGCTGCTGGAGGAGTTTTCGATCCGGCGCGGCAGCGGCGGTAAGGGACGATGGCGCGGTGGCGATGGCGCCCTGCGCCGCATCCGCTTCCTGGAAGCCATGAGTGCGTCGGTGCTGTCGGGGCACCGGCGCGTGCCGCCTTATGGCATGGCGGGCGGGCAGCCCGGCGCGGTCGGGCGGAACAGCGTCGTCCGCGCGGACGGCACGGCCGTCGAAGTCGGGGGCTGCGATACCGTCGAAATGAAACCCGGTGATGTGTTCGTGATAGAGACGCCGGGCGGCGGGGGTTACGGTGCCCCCGCGTCAGAATAGTTGTCGCCTCGATAGAATCATAAACTTGGGGGCGATAAGGATGAAAAATGGCACGCTACGGACAGGCATTCAAAGACAGAGCGGTGGCACGTTTGCTGCCGCCGGAGAGCAAGGCGCTGGAGCGGGTTGCGCGGGAAGTGGGCATTGTGCCGAGGACACTGGAGCGTTGGCGGGAGGATGCGCAGTCCAGGCCCGCCCGAGGGCGGGCCTGGACTGCGGCCGGCCGGATCGAGGCGGTAATCACCACGGCGGCGATGGACGAAGCTGGCCGGAGCGCGTGGTGCCGGGAGCACGGCCTGTAACCAGTCGAGTTGGACAAGTGGTGCGCCAGTGCCACCGCGGCACTGGCCGAGCCCGAGGAGATGCGCGCGAGCCCGCAAGCCACGCGGCAAGACCGCAAGCGCATCAAGGAGCTCGAACGCGAGCTGCTGCGCAAAGACCGGGCGCTGGCCGAGACTGCGGCGCTGCTGGTGCTGTCAAAAAAAGTTGCGGCGATCTTCAGCAAAGGCGAGGACGAATGATCGTCCTCGAGGCTCGCCAGGCCCCGGCCCGAAACATCGAGTGCGCGCATACGGCAGGCGCGCGGCTCAAGCTTGCCTGCGAGACCGGCGGCATCGAGTTGCGCACCCTGCAACGCTGGAAGGCCTCTGAGGGCCTCGTAGGCGGCGATGGCCGGCCGCAGGCCGTGCGCCCGACACCCGGCCATGCGCTGAGCGAAACCGAGCGTGCGCAAGTGCTTGCAGTGGCCAATGAGCCGCGCTTTGCGGCCGTTCCACCAGCGCGCATCGTGCCCATGCTGGCTGACGAGGACGTGTACTTTGCCAGCGAGTCCACGTTCAGCCGTGTGCTGAAGGAGTACGGGCAGAGCACCCACCGCGGGCGCGCGAAGGCCCCAAAGGCTGGAAGGCCGCCCGCCACACACATCGCCAGCGCTGCGCGCCAGGTGTGGTGCTGGGACATGACCTATCTGCCCGCGCAAGTGATGGGACGCTGGTTCTACCTGTACCTGATCCTGGACCTGTACAGCCGCAAGATCGTGGGCTGGGAGGTGCAAGAGGAGGCTGACCACGCCGACCATGCCGTGCACCTGGTGCGCCGCACCGCGCTCACCAAGGGTATTGCCGCGCTCGCCTCTAAGCCTGTGCTGCATGGCGACAACGGCTCCACGCTCAAGGCCACGACGGTGCTGGCGATGCTCAACTGGCTGGGCGTGAAGCCCTCGTACTCCAGACCCCGCGTGAGTGACGACAACGCTTACGCCGAGTCGCTGTTTCGCACCGCCAAGTACCGGCCCGAGTTCCCCGCAAAGGGCTTTGCCGATCTCGACGAGGCTCGCGCCTGGGCGGCTGCTTTCGTGCGTTGGTACAACTTTGATCATCGTCACAGCGGTATCCGTTACGTCAGTCCGGCTCAGCGCCATGCTGGCGAAGATCACGCGATCCTGGCCGCGCGCCACACGTTGTACATCCATGCCCGCGAACTCAATCCGGCGCGCTGGTCGGGCAACACCCGAAACTGGTCGCCCATCGGCGCCGTCACCCTCAACCCCGAACGCGACTGCGTCATCAGGACGCATTCGGCTCGCAACCATATTCAGCCGTTGGCTGCATGACTCAGGGTCGAGTGGCCCGAGGGAACTGCCCCCTCAGGCTCTCACAGATCCGTACGTGAATCTCTCGATTCATACGGCTCTTCTTGTCCGCCGTTCTTCGAAACAGAAATCCCAGTGCGCGAACAACTGAGGAAGATTTTCCCGACAGCGTTTGAGCCACGCCCAAGATTGTCGTTTATGTCCTCTCAATCGCTTGTACTTATTTCGCGCCCACCCACCAAGCCGTAAGTCTATTCTGATCAAGAACCGTTTCAGCGGCTCGGGATAGAAGGCCCCGTAGTAATTCACCCATCCCCGAACAATTGGGTTTAAGCGCCGCGCCAAGTCGCGCAGTGTCAATGAGGTACTTCGATTGAGACCCATGCTTTGGATGGCCTGAGACATGCGCTTTAGCGCCTTTTGACTCACCGCAGGCCCGAAACCAGTGAACAATGTTCCCTCTCGGTCTTGCATCGTCCGAGCGTGGAAGCTGAACCCCAGAAAGTCGAACTTTGAGTGAAGATGTGCCTCTTGACGTCGTCCATCTTTACAGTAAACCAAGCGAGTTTTCTCCGGATGCAGCAAAAGACCACAAACGGTGAGACGTTCCCTCAGTGCGGATAAAAACTTTTCCGCCTCCTGCTTCGTTCTGCAATGACAGACCACATCGTCGGCATACCGTTCAAACGGCACCTCAGGATGCTCAGTCTGGACCCATCGATCAAACGCGTAGTGAAGAAAGAGATTAGCCAACAGCGGACTGATAACGCCACCTTGCGGAGTGCCTCGATCCCGCGCAACTATTTCCCCGGTTTGCTTTCGCACCGGACTCTCTAGCCAGCGTCTAATGTAGAGTTGCGCCCATGGCTCCGCAACGTGCTTTTCTACCGCCCGTGTGAGGAGCCCGTGGTCGATGGTGTCAAAGAAGGATTTCAAATCAATATCGACTACCCAAGCGTAACGCCAGCAGTTCTTTCTCACTTGCGTCACAGCCTGATGTGCCGATTTGTTAGGTCGATAACCGAACGACGATGCATGAAATATCGCATCGATTCTCGGCTCAACCATTAACTTGACCGCCATCTGGGCCACTCGGTCAGTGACGGTCGGTATCCCGAGTGGACGAAACTGCCCGCCCCCCTTCGGAATCAGCACCTCCTTGACCGGTTGAGGAAAGTAACTCCCCGAACTCATTCGATTCCACAGAGCGTAAAGATTTCTCGCCAAACGATTTCGGAAGATCTCAATACTCTCCCTGTCCACGCCCGGCCCACCCTGATTGGCGGCCACGCGCTTCCAGGCTTCCCAGATCAATCGCTTGGGTATTTCGAACGACTTGGCGTCAACCCCGGAATCATCCCGCATCGCGGTTGTTCTGTGATCTCCGCCAGACAAGGTCATGCCTTCGCTCCAGAGGTCATTACAACCCTTTCAACGCTACTACGCATGACTCCGCCCCTGTGCCTCGCATCGGTACTCTTACTCTCACGGGTTCTCCGCTTGAGTTTCTCCCTTAGCATCGAGACGACAGGTTCCCAAGTTCCGTATCCACGCCTGCTGGAAGGTCGCGCCACCTCAATGCCGGATGCCGTCAAACCTACATTCAAGTTGCCGTTTGACTGATCCCGAGGCGTTGTCGAATCCTCGGTTTTGACATCATTGCAATTATCGACACTTCTTCGATGGTTCACTTACGTTCGCCTCCTTCTTGCATACCTGACGGGATTCATCCCGCCTTTTCCCTAGACGCTCACCACAACCGCTCTTAACGGAAGCAGCTCCGGGTGGTTTGGTATCACCGCCTGATCGGCGAAACCGAGGGGCCTGCCCTCATCACGGATACAGCATGTACAGCGACATACTGTCGCTTTCCTTCTTGGCACACCGACAACTACCTTGACACGCGCCGAGGCCGCCCCGACGAAGTCATCCCGGCATTTATCGACGATATAAAAGTTGATATTCTGGTCATGGGCACAGTCGCCCGAACGGGGCCAGTCAGGGCTTATTGATAGTCACCTTCGACAATGAAGGACCGTTAGCGCAGAACCGAAAAGGGTCTTGGCATAACCGTTCGTCGGAAGCTGCGCTGGTAGCGCTGGCAACGACGCCCGAGGGTCTTTGCGAAAGTGAGGCGCAGGCGCGGCTCGTGAGCCAGGGACCGAACCGCCTTCCCGAACCGCCTCGGCGCAGCGCCTTGACCCGCTT